>Ga0180008_1000358_pt1 | contig 41625 bp, 46 predicted proteins | sample MM_PW_MetaG_FD_121121 | JGI IMG/M metagenome (GOLD analysis project Ga0180008, IMG submission 121121) | Groundwater microbial communities from the Aspo Hard Rock Laboratory (HRL) deep subsurface site, Sweden - MM_PW_MetaG | ecosystem: Environmental > Aquatic > Deep subsurface > Groundwater... | reverse complement strand
GCCAGGCCAAACTGAGTGCCGTTGCCCGGCAACTCAACGAACGACCCAGGAAAACGCTCGAGTACCAAACGCCTGCAGAGCGCTTCCAAGCTTGTGTTGCCACCACCCGTTGAACCCACCACCCTTTTTCGTCATTCCCGCGAAGGCGGGAACCCATCTCCTGATCTTGCGTCAAGTACAACGCTAAGGAGATGGATCCCCGCCTTCGCGGGGATGACGGTGGGGAACTGGCACGGCCGCCATCCACCCAAAACAGTCATTGGCCAAGCAGGCCCTTTCCCCCAAATTACCCCGCATCCCCGATCCAGAACAGCGCTTCGACCGGCTTGCCGATCACCTGCGCAATCCTGATCGCCAGCAGGGCGGACGGCGAAAAGACCAGATTTTCGATCGTGTTGATGGTCTTGCGCGACACACCCACGCGCTGCGCCAGTTCCGCCTGCGTCAGGCCAAGCCGGTCGCGCTCTTCCCGCAGTCCGTTCAGCAGCCGCTCGGTCATGAATGGATGGACACCCGTTCCGACACGCCAAAGCTGATCAGTGCGGAGCTGATGCCGACCGTCATGATGATCTGGATCGCGTCGCGCGGGCCATAATCCTTCAGGAAAGACAGCGCATAGCAGACCATCGCCGTCGCCAGCATGTTCCAGAATCCGATCATCAACGATCGCCGCCGGTTCACGTCGCTGCCTTCGTCATTCAGCATGCCGCGCAGGCGCGGATCGCGGAACAAGCCGCTGGCCCACAACAGGAACAGCGCCATCACAAGGCCTGTGATGCCCCAACTGACCGGCCCCGCCCCGCCATCGTCCATCCTTTGCGACTGGGTCACGATCAATATCGTCCCCATCATGATGGCCGCGGTCGATCTTCGCCGGACCAGACGTTCCGCCCGATCCGCAACCATAGTCGTCATTTTCACCTCCACGTAACCCATAGGTTACATGTAACTTCAAGGTTACACGACGTCAACACCGGTGCGCCTGTCCTACTTCCCGCTGTCCCGCTATGATCCCTGCGACGCTTTCCAGGCACCCTACGCCCGGCGCGGCGTCGCTCGCAACAATATGTCCAACATAGGACATTCTATGTCTTGATCGGCGGGAATTGTGCGAAGTTAAGGCAGGCAAATCCTATTTTGGCGCGTCACCCCGGTCGCCCTTGACCCCGCCCGCGCGACCGGCAAAAGCGGCGGCCAGACACGCCCAAACCAGATCAAAGGATCGCCCATATCATGTCCGTCGCCTATCTGAACGGTGCCTTCTTGGCCCTCGAAGATGTCCGCATCTCCCCCCTCGATCGCGGCTTCCTGTTCGCCGACGGCATTTATGAAGTCGCCGCCGTGATCGACGGCGGGCTGGTCGACAGCGCCAGCCATCTGGCCCGGCTGGAACGCTCGACCGCCGCCATCGGCATCCCCCTGCCCTTGTCGCTCGATGCGATCGAAGCCGCGCAGAAGGAACTGGTCGTCCGCAGTGGCCTGACCGAGGGCCTCGTCTATCTTCAGATCACGCGCGGCGTGGACGCCAGCCGCGACTTCATCGCAGCGCCGGGCCTGCAACCGACCCTGTTCATGTTCATGCAGGACAAGGTCGTGGTCGATCTGCCCGGCGTGAAGACCGGCATATCCGCGGCGACCATGCCCGACCTGCGCTGGGCACGGCGCGACATCAAGAGCGTCGGCCTGCTCGCCCAGGCCATGGCCAAGCAGACGGCCAAGGATGCCGGCGCACAGGAAGCCTGGATGATCGAGGATGGCTTCGTCACCGAAGGCGCTTCCTCCACCGCCTTCATCGTCACGGATGAGGGGATCGTCACCCGCCCCTACAGCCAGACGGTGCTGGCGGGTTGTACCGGCGCGGCGCTGACCGCGCTGGCGGAAGAAAGCGGCCTGGCCGTCATTCGCCGCCCCTTCACGCTCGAAGAGGCCCTGGCTGCGAAGGAGGCCTTCATCACCAGCGCCTCCACCCTCTGCCTGCCGGTGGTGCGGATCGACGGCCAGCCGATCGGCAACGGCACGCCCGGCCCGGTCGCCACCCGGCTGCGTAGCCTCTATGTCGATTTCGCCCGCGCGACGTCGGTTCGATAGGCCGGAAACGATAATTGACTCCATAATGGAGGAAGCTTCATCCCTTGTTGAGGGATAGGAAACTTCCTTCATTCTGGCGTCGCTCTGGCGGGAAGCTGGACGGACAGCCCACGCGGATCGGGCCTGTAACCCGCCAGAATGCCGCCTTTTCGGCCAATATCTCCGTTATGGCTGATTTCGTGGCTGAAACGATCCGTTCTTGCTTTATTCTACGGAACGAACATAGAACGGGAGTCGGACCATGATGGAAGATTTTTCCTACGCCCAACCCCAAAGGGGACAGCTCCAACCGGGTGCCATACCCCCCCTTGCCGCGCGCGACGATCGTGCCAGCCTGCTGGTGGTGGCGGACCGGATGGAGGCCGCCGATCTGGAACCTGTGGCCGGTGCAGCGGGCTTCCGCCTACTCGGCGTCACGCCATTGGCCGACGCCCCGATCCGGCTCGATCTTCAGGCGCAATGCGACACGATCCTGTTCTTCTGCCCTACGATGACGCCGCTGCTGGAACGGCTGTTGGTTCAGGTCGAAACCCAGGCGATCCAGAATGGCATGGCCGTGATCATGGTCGCAGGATGGGAGACGGTGGAACTGGCCTTCGCCTGCCAACGCAGTCCGCATAGCCAATTGCTGTGCGATCCCGACCGCACCGAACTGGCCGCCGCTCTGGTCGCGGCCGGCGAACATCGCCCCGCCGCCGGTCAGGTGCATGAGGCTGATCGCGAAGGCGCCCGGCTCCAGCGACTGAGCGAGGAGGTCGGCCGCCTGGCCCGCACGCTCGACGCGCTGACGGAACGGACGGGCATGGCCATGCCCAGCTTCGACCTTGGTCCGCGCATTTCCGACCGGCCGAGCGACTATATCGGCATGCCCGCCCTGGCCACAATCGGCACCGCGATCGGCGCGCCCACCAGCGCCGCGACAGCGATGGGGGACAAGGCAGCACCGGCCATCACCGCCACGCAGGTGCGCGACCTGCTGCGCGCCCGGCGTATACGTTCCGACTTCCTGCCCGGCGACCTGTTCGCCGATCCCGCCTGGGACATGATGCTGGACCTGCTGGCCGCGCGGCTGGAACATGAGCGGGTGTCGGTATCGAGCCTCTGCATCGCGGCGGCCGTTCCACCGACCACGGCGTTGCGCTGGATTCGCACCCTGACCGACAAGGGGCTGGTGGAGCGTCAGGCCGATCCGCATGACGGTCGCCGCGTCTTCATCGCTCTGGCGCAGGAGGCTACGGATGCGCTGACCCACTGGTTCGGCGCCAGCCGCCGCCTGCTCGCCACCTGATTGCATCCTCACGCTTGACGGCCCGACTTTTTCGCTTAGATAGGCGCTCTCCCGAGAGGGGGCGATTAGCTCAGTTGGTAGAGCGTCTCGTTTACACCGAGAATGTCGGCGGTTCGAGCCCGTCATCGCCCACCAGTTTCGCCGATAAAGAAGCCATCCGGGGGATGGCTTCCGGCGAAACTCACGCAGCGAAGCGAAGCGCATCTTCGGCGGACCTTCGACATCCAATCCGCATCCGTAACGTTCATCGCGCAGCAAGCCTGCGTATAGCAATGTTACTGCATGCCATTTGCAGCCTTCTTCAACGGGACGATCCTGCCCCTCATGCTGATGCTGTCGCCGCTTGCGGTGATGGCGGCGGCACCTTTCACGGGTTGGCACACCATCGTCAAGATGACCAAAATGCAGGGCCACAAGCCTTGCACCAGCCATCAACCGCCATTGATGTAATGCCGCATATTGCAGCACACCGGCACCGCTGCTAACCGCTTCGTCATGATCCAGCCGCCCGAAACCATCCGAGTCTCCAAGTCCCGCGTGTCCTGCGACGGTAGCGGAGACATTCCCGCCGCCCTCGGCCATCCGCGCGTCTTTCTGGAAATCGACGAGCATGGCTATGTCGATTGCGGCTATTGCGACCGTCGCTTCGTGTTGATCGGCGGCGTGGCCGATCATGGCGACGTCGTGACCAAGCCCGACATCGCATCGGGCGCCAGCCTTTAAGCTTTTCTATTGGGCTTCCGCCGTGCCGCCCCTATATCGGGCGGCATGACCGACCTCGCTCCCCTCTTCACTGACGCCCGTGGCCTTCTCTATCGTCCGGGCCTGCTCGATCCCGATGGCGCGCGCCATCTGACCGCACAGGCGCTGGGCGCCTGCGACGATGGCGAACTCTATCTGCAATATCGGGCGAGCGAGAGCTTCGGATTTGACGATGGGCGCCTGAAGACCGCCGATTATTCGACCGATGCCGGCTTTGGGCTGCGTGGCGTGTCCGGTGAAATGACCGGTTTCGCCCATGCCAACGACATCAGCGAAGCGGCGATCGCGAAGGCAGCGCAAACGCTGAGCCTGCTCGATCCGGCCAAGGGCCAGCCTGCCCCACCGCCGCCGCACACCAACCGCCATCTCTATACCGACGCCAATCCGCTGGAGATCGTCCCCTTCGCCGAGAAGGTGAAGCTGTGCGCCGAGATCGACGCGGCGGCCCGCGCCCGCGACCCGCGCGTCGCGCAGGTGTCGGTCAGCCTGGCTGGCAGCTGGTCGGTGGTGGAAATCGTTCGCGCCGACGGTTTTACCGCGACCGACATCCGCCCGCTCGTGCGCCTGAACGTCTCCGTCATTCTGGAGGAAAATGGCCGCCGCGAAACCGGCGTGTTCGGCATCGGCGGCCGCTATCTTTATGACGAGGTGATGGCCCCCGCGATCTGGAACCGCGCCATCGACGAGGCGCTGGCCCAGGCGCAGGTCAATCTGCGCTCGATCGCCGCCCCCGCCGGCGAAATGACCGTGCTGCTCGGCCCCGGCTGGCCCGGCGTGCTGGTGCATGAAGCCATCGGCCATGGCCTGGAAGGTGATTTCAACCGCAAGGGCACCAGCGCCTTTTCGGGCCGCATCGGCCAGCGCGTCGCCGCGCCCGGCGTCACCGTCGTGGACGATGGCAGCATCATGAGCCGGCGCGGTTCGCTCTCCATCGATGACGAAGGCACGCCGACGCAGGAAAATATCCTGATCGAGGATGGCATCCTCAAAGGCTATATGCAGGACCGACTGAACGCCCGGCTGATGGGCGTCGCCCCCACCGGCAACGGCCGCCGCGAAAGCTACGCCCACGCCCCCATGCCGCGCATGACCAATACCTTCATCAAGGGCGGCCAGGACGATCCGGAGGAACTGCTGAGCCGCATGAAATCCGGCATCTTCGCCAAGAGCTTTGGCGGCGGGCAGGTCGACATCGTGTCGGGCAAGTTCGTCTTCTCCTGCACCGAGGCCTATAAGGTCGAGAATGGCAAGATCGGCGATCCGATCAAGGGCGCGACCCTGATCGGCGATGGTCCGACCGCGCTGACCAAGGTGATCGGCATCGGCAACGACTGGGCGCTGGACGAAGGCATCGGCATGTGTGGCAAGGGCGGACAGAGCGTACCGGCGGGCGTGGGCCAGCCGACATTGCTGCTGGAAGGCCTGACGATCGGCGGCACGGCGACCTGAGCCTGCGACGGCATGAATGGCGGAACGGCATCGGGCATCCGTTGTTGATGGGGTATGAACATGCTGACCGATAGCCATGATGCGGTGACGGACGACTGGGCCGCCGCCCTGCTCGATTTCTGGTTCAACCAGGTGGGCGAGCAGGGATGGTTCGGCCATGATCCCGACCTCGATCGGCTTTGCACGACGCGCTTTCGGGCTTTGTGGCAGGAAAAGCAGGCACTGCCCGCCGAAAGCTTTCTCGATCGTGCGGACGATGCGCTGGCGGCGATCCTGCTGTTCGACCAGCTGCCCCGCAATATGTTTCGCGACACGGCGCAAGCGTTCGCCACCGATCCCCTTGCGCGCGATGTGGCCCGTGGCGCGATCGCGCTGGGCTATGACATCCAGATCGGCGGCGCCGGGCGCTTGTTCTTCTACATGCCGTTCCAGCATAGCGAAGCGATCGAGGATCAGGATTTGTCCTTGACGCTGTTCGAAGGCGCCGGCGACGAGCGGTCGCTGGATTTCGCGCGCAAACATCATGAAACCATCGCGCGTTTCGGACATTTTCCCCATCGCAACACGGTAATGGGCCGCCCCACCACGCCGGAAGAAGCGGCAGCGGTGGAAGAAGGCGCGCGCTGGTAGGCAAAAGCTGCCCATTTTTTAGGCAGCAAAGTCGCGCTGCACAATTTTTTGGCGCTCTCTCTGGCCGTCCTGCCTCCTAACCCCGCATTAACGCGCCTTTAGCGTTTTGGCACGCCTCTTGCTGAGTATGTCCCCGCACACCAGTAACAGGGGGCGACATGAAACTTGTCATGGCTATCATCAAGCCGTTCAAGCTTGACGATGTCCGCGAGGCACTCTCCTCGCTCGGCATCGCAGGAATGACGGTGAGCGAAGTGAAGGGCTTCGGCCGCCAGAAGGGGCAGACCGAAATCTACCGCGGCGCCGAATATTCGACGAATATGGTCCCGAAGATCAAGATCGAGGTGGTCTGCGACGACGACCTCGCGCCCCGCGTCGTGGAAGCGACCCAGGCGGCCGCCAATTCGGGCGCTATCGGCGATGGCAAGATCTTCGTCCTCGATGTCGGTCAGGCCGTGCGCATCCGCACCGGCGAGACCGGCGAAACCGCGCTGTAAGAAGGGGGGAATGATGACCTTTTCCAAGAAAATCGGCAGCGTGGCGGGGGCGACCGCGCTTTCGCTCTTCGCTGCCCTGCCCGCCTGGGCGCAGGACGCTGCGGCGCCCGCCGCCACGGTCGACAAGGGCGACGTCGCCTGGATGATGACCTCCACCATTTTGGTGCTGGCGATGATCCTGCCGGGCCTGGCCCTGTTCTACGGCGGCCTGGTCCGCAGCAAGAACATGCTGTCGGTCATGACGCAGATCGGTGCGGCTGCGTGTCTCGCGATGCTCATCTGGGTCATGTACGGTTATTCGATGGCCTTTGGCCCCGACTATACCAGCGGCCTTTCCAACTTCGTTTCGACCTTCGACAAGGCGTTCCTGAAGGGCGTCACGCCCGCTTCGCAGGCTGCGACCTTCACCGCAGGCGTCGAAATCCCCGAATATGTGTTCATCAGCTTCCAGATGACCTTTGCCGCGATCACCGTGGCGCTGGTGCTGGGCTCGGTGGTCGAACGCATCAAATTCTCGGCCGTCATGGTGTTCGCCGCCGTGTGGCTGACCATCACCTATTTCCCGATCGCTCACATGGTCTGGGCCGCGTCTGGCTATTTCTTCAAGGCTGGCGCACTCGACTTCGCTGGCGGCACCGTGGTGCACATCAACGCGGGCGTGTCCGCTCTGGTGGCCTGCCTCATCCTGGGCAAGCGTATCGGCTATCCCAAGGAACCGATGGCGCCGCACAGCCTGACGCTGACGGGCGTCGGCACCGGCCTGCTGTGGGTCGGCTGGTTCGGCTTCAACGCCGGTTCGGCGCTGGAAGCCAATGGCTCGGCCGCACTCGCCATGATCAACACCTTCGTCGCCACGGCTTCGGGTGGTCTGTTCTGGATGCTGGCCGAAAAGCTGAACGGTCATAAGGGTTCGGCCCTGGGCTTCTGCTCGGGCATCATCGCCGGCCTCGTCGCCGTGACGCCTGCCGCCGGCAACTCCGGCCCGTTCGGCGCGATCATCCTGGGCGCTGTCGCCTCGATCGTCTGCTTCTACGCCGTTACGGTCCTCAAGCCCAAGCTCGGCTATGACGACTCGCTGGACGCCTTCGGCATCCACGGCATCGGCGGCATGATCGGCGCGATCGGTACCGCCATCGTCTACTCGCCCGCCTTCGGTGGCCCCGGCGCGGAAGACTATGCAATCGGCGCCAAGCTGCTGGTCCAGATCGAAGCGGTCATCGTGACCATCATCTGGGCATCGATCGGCACCGCCATCGCCATCTTCATCGCCAAGGCCGTCACCGGTCTGCGGGTCAGCCAGGAGGTCGAATATGAAGGCCTCGACCTCGGCGAACATGGCGAGCGCGCCTACAACCAGTAAGTTTTCACTGCATTGGCCGGGCGGCATGGTCCGCCGCCCCGCCTTCCGATGTTCCTCCTGCGAACATGCCTTGGGTCGGTACGAAAGTGCCGACCCTTTTTTTTACAACGCGCCGGCGCGAAAGCATCAGCCCTTGTTTCCGTGCAGCAGTGAAGGCGGCCGTGCTTTGGAAGGTCAGCCCGAGCGGGTCCAAAGCGTCGCGGGACGAGGCGTAGTCGCCGGCCAGCGACGCGCCCTGCCGACGGTCTGAACGGCTGCCCGTGCCACCCAGCCCAGTTTCTCACGCTTGAGCGTGACGACGCGATGGTCCCAGGCATGTTCGCCCTGGCGTGCGACCTGGCGTGCGATGTCGCCATAGATGCCGGCCGCTGCCAGCACCGCCCAGGCCGCACGGGGCGGCAAGGCCCCCGTGCCGTGGCGGGCGCTCGCCTCATAATCGGCGGCCATGTCGGCCATGCGCCGGGCGAGTATGGCAAGGCGCGGACGGACCCAGGGCTTCATATGCTCGCCCGGCGGGATGTCCATTTCCGCCAGCCACTCCTGCGGCAGGTAGCAGCGATCCGCCGCCTCATCCTCGCTGATGTCGCGGGCGATATTGGCGAGCTGAAAGGCAAGGCCGAGGTCGCAGGCGCGGTCGAGCGTCGCCTGATCGTCCGGATCGACGCCCATCAACACCGCCATCATGCAGCCGACCGCGCCGGCGACATGATAGCAATAGCGCAGCATGTCGGCCTCGCTGCGCGGCCGCCAGTCGCGGGCGTCGAGCGCAAAGCCCTCGATCAGGTCATGGGCGTAGACGGCGGGGATGGCGCATTCGCGCATCACCACGCCAAAGCCGTCAAAGGCCGGGTCGCCGGTCGGCTCGCCGCGCATCGCCTTGTCGGTCAGTACGCGCATCATGGAAAGGCGGGCCTGCGCATCCGATACGCTGGTCATCGCGCCGCCATGATCCTGTCCATCGGCGATATCGTCGCACTTGCGGCACCAGGCATAAAGCAGCCAGGCCCGCTCGCGCGTCACGCGGTCGAACAGCTTCGAAGCCATCGCGAAGGATTTGGAACCGCGCGCGATGCTGTCGCGGGCGTGGGTAACGAGGGCGGCGCGGTCGGGGATAGTAGAGGACATGGGCCAGACATGCCCTGCTCCGCACGGAAAGTCACCCAAGCTCCGTTCGTTTCGAGCGCGTCGAGAAACGGATAGCGCTGCGCCAGCGTTTCTCGACCTAGTTTATCCTGAGCGCCTGCCTTGGCAGGCAGTCGAAGGGCTCGGAACGAACGGATGATATGTTTACAGCCGTGCCGCCTTCATCGCGAAGATCGTCTCATGCGGCTGATAGGCGGCCATGGCGTCGACCAGCCCTTCGATACTGTCGTCATGGATCAGGATGCCGGCATGCTGGGCGCGGATGAAACCGGCCTCCACCATCTGCCGGTTGAAGCCGATCAGCTGGTCGTAGAAACCCGCGACGTTGAGCAGGCCTACCGGCTTGCTGTGATAACCCAGCTGCGCCCAGCTGATCGCTTCCCACAATTCATCCATCGTGCCCACACCGCCCGGCAGCGTGACGAAACCGTCAGACAGGTCGGTGAAAAGCTGCTTGCGCTGATGCATGGTCTGGACGACGTGCAATTCGGTGCAGCCGCGATGCGCGACTTCCGCGCCGACCAGCGCTTCGGGGATCACGCCGATCACCTCGCCGCCCGCCTCCAGCGCCGCATCCGCCACCGCGCCCATCAGGCCGAGCCGCCCGCCGCCATAGACGACACCGATGCCGCGCTCCGCCAGCGTGCGGCCGACATGGCGCGCCGCGTCGATATAGGTAAGGTCGGCCGGCGTCGCCGATCCGCAATATACTGCCAGTCTCTTCATTTCGTCCGTCCGTGGGGCCATGCCCCTTATCCTAAATCGTCCAACATCAGCGCCGCGGTCGCCTTGGCGCTGCCCACCACGCCGGGGATGCCAGCGCCGGGATGGGTGCCGGCCCCTACCAGATAGAGGTTGGGAATGACATCGTCGCGATTATGCGCACGGAACCAGGCGCTCTGGGTCAGCAGCGGCTCCAGGCTGAAGGCGCTGCCCATATGTGCGTTGAGATCGCGACTGAAATCTGTCGGCGCATAATGGAAACGGGTGACGATCCGCGAACGAATGTCGGGGATCAGCCGATGCTGGATTTCGTCCAGGATTCGTTCGGCATAGGCATGGCCGAACTGGTCCCAGTCGATCGGCAGCTTGCCCATATGCGGTACGGGAGCGAGCGCATAGAAGGTCGAATAGCCCTCCGGCGCCATCGACGGATCGGTGACGGTCGGATGGTGCAGATAGAGCGAGAAGTCCTGCGGCAGCACGCCATGATCATAAATGTCGGTCAGCAAGCCTTCATAGCGCGGCCCGAAAAGGATCATGTGATGCGGGATGCCGGGCCAATTGCCCTTGATACCGAAATGCAGCACGAACAGGCTGGGCGACCAGCGTTTTTGTGCCAGCTTCTCGCCCTGCTTCTGGCCGCGCGGGTGGTGGCCGAGCAGGTCGCGATAGCTGTGCATCAAGTCGGCATTGGTGGCGATCGCATCCGCCTCCCCCCGCCAGCCAGAGGCGGTATGCACCGCCGTTGCCTTGTCCCCATAGGTTTCGATTCGCGTGACGGCGTCGCCCAGGCGCAAGGTGCCGCCAAGCCGCTCGAAATGGGTCGCCATCCCTTGAACGAGGCGGTTTGTGCCGCCTTTGGCGAACCAGACGCCGCCATCCTTTTCCAGCTTGTGGATAAGGGCGTAGATGGCGCTGGTGTTCATCGGATTCCCGCCGACGAGCAATGTGTGGAAAGACAGCGCCTCGCGCAGCTTCTCATTCTTCACATGGCTGGCGACGACAGAATAGACCGACCGCCAGGCCTGATATTTGGCGAGGCTGGGCGCCGCCTTGATCATGGAGGCGAAGTCGAGGAAGGCGACCGCACCGAGCTTGCGATAGCCCTCCTCATACACGCCGGCGGCATAGTCGCAGAAGCGTTCGTAGCCGGCGATGTCGTTCGGATCGAGCTTGGCGATTTCGGCGCGCAGGGCGGCTTCGTCGTTCGAATAATCGAAATTGGTGCCGTCGCGCCAGTTGAGCCGGTAGAAGGGCGACACCGGCATCAAGCTGACGTCCTGCGCCATGTCATGGCCCGACAGGCGCCACAGTTCGGCCAGGCAATCCGGATCGGTGATGACGGTCGGGCCGGCGTCGAAGGTGAAGCCGTCCTTTTCCCACATATAGGCGCGGCCGCCAGGGCGATCGCGCGCCTCGACCAGGGTGGTTTCGATGCCGGCCGATTGCAGCCGGATGGCAAGCGCCAGGCCGCCAAAGCCCGCGCCAATGACGATCGCGCGTCTGGGATTTGGCCTGTTCATCAGGCGGGCGGGTTCCACAATGTTCGCATGGCGTCCCTTATGGGCACGGGCGGCCGTCCGCACAAGATGCGGATGCGATCGGCGATGGTCGAACGACCGGCATAGAAGCGCTGAATCAACGCAGGGCGCAGACGGTAGAAACGCGCGAAGATGCGCCAGCGCTGGTCTGGGCGTGCCGCGCCGAACAGCATCTTGCCGAGCAGACGATAATAGCCGCCGCGCCGCCAATGCGCCCTGGCATAGGCGCGGGTCGCGGCAGGGAGGCTATCCAGTGGCTTATCCGCCAGCCAGCGCGCGAATCGCACGGCGTCGGGCAGGGAATAGCCGGTCATCGGCTGGAACAGGCCGGCGCGCACCCCGGCGCGGGCGACAGGATCATCCTTGGGCCAGTAGCGGTCGAAGTCGCCGCCATGGACGACGGGCAACACGCCCTGTTCGCGATGGATGACCTCGCCCTGCCAGCCTTTCGCCTGCGCATAGGCGGCGATGCGGGCGTCGATCGTGGCGGTGTCGAGCTGGGGCATATCGCTATAATAAGTGTCTTCGATGAAGATCGTCCGGTCATCCCAGGGGAGCAGATAGACGAAGCGGTAGCCGTCATGCTGATCCACCGTCGCATCCATGATGACCGGGCGATCGATGCCATGCGGCGCGTCGAGGCGGAGGGCATGGCCGACGAACTTCTGCCAGCCGCAGCGGAGCGTGGACAGATCGCCCGCACCCCGAGCGTCGATCACGGCCTGCGTCCTGATCTTGCGGCCGTCGGCCAGTCCGACATGGCCGGGAGCGATCGCCGTAACCGTGGCGTGGATAAGCAATCGTTCGCCCAGCACACGTTCAAGTGCGACAGCGAGTTGGACAGTATTCACGCTATTATAGGGCGTGGCCAGATCCCGACTATAGCCCGGAAAATCAACATGATGCCCCTGCGGCCAGCGATGCGCGACCAGCGGATCGATCAGCCAGCGATCGGCGGGGGCGACGTCGCCGTCGAAGAAGGACCAGACATGGTTCCCGCCGGGGCGCTCCCCCTGTTCGACCAGCAACAGCCGAACCTCCGGGCGCAAGGCAGCAAAGGCAAGCGCGACCAGGCCGCCGGAAAGGCCGCCGCCGATGATCGCCAGGTCGCAGTCGAGTGTGTCCGTCATGCCCCCTGTTAAGCGAAGTCGGGGCTAGGCGTCTTCGGAAATATAGTATAGGGGGGTATCCTATGCACATTATCGCGGATCGAGACAAATTGCTGGCGCGGGTACGCCGGATCGCTGGCCAGGTCGCCGCGGTCGAGCGACAGCTGACCGGCGACGCGGGCTGTTCGGAAACATTGCAACTGGTCGCGTCGGTGCGCGGCGCGGTCGGCAGCCTGATGGAAGAGCTGATCGAACAGCATATGCGCGAACATGTTGCCCGGCCGGGCCTGTCGGACGAGGCGCGGACGGCCGCGACCGAGGAAATGCTGGCGTTGATCCGCCGCTACGGGAAATGACGATGCACGATCATGACGACCATTCGCACGGGTACGGACATAGCCACAATCATGGCGACCATAGCCATGATACGCCGACCACCGCCCGCCCCGCATCCGATGAGGGCGAGGACAGCCATTATTTCGACCATATCTACCTGTCCGCCGGGCATGATCAGAATGCCAAGCGGACCGTGTGGGTCGTATGGCTGACCGCAGCGACCATGGTGGTGGAAATCGCCTTCGGCTGGATCACCGGGTCGATGGCGCTGCTGGCGGACGGCTTTCATATGGCGACCCATGCCGGCGCGCTGGCCGTCGCGGCGGCGGCCTATGGCTATGCCAGGCGCCATGCGCGCAATCCGCGCTACACGTTCGGGACAGGCAAGGTCGGCGATCTGGCCGGCTTCGCCTCCGCCCTGCTGCTGCTGGGTACGGCGCTGTTCATCGCCATCGAATCGGGCATGCGCTTTTTTCAGCCGATCCACGTCGCCTTTGGCGAGGCGACCTTGGTGGCGGTGATCGGCCTCATCATCAATATCATCAGCGCCTTTCTGCTGGGGCATGACCATAGCCATGATCATGGGCATGGCGGCCATGATCATGACCACGGGCACGATCATGCGCCTGACCAGAAGCAGGGCCATAGCGACAATAATCTGCGCGCCGCCTATGTGCATGTGCTGACCGATGCGCTGACATCGGTGCTGGCGATCGGCGCACTGCTGGCCGGGCGTTATCTGGGCTGGTGGTGGATGGACCCGGCGGTCGGCCTGCTGGGCGCGGTCGTCATCGCCCGTTGGGCTTGGGGCCTGATGAAGGATACCGCCGCGATCCTGCTCGATACTGCCGAGCCGGCGCTGATGGCGCGAGTGCGCGGACTGGTGGAGGCGGAGGGCGCGACCATCCGCGACCTGCATGTCTGGCGCATCGGGCCGCATGCCCATGCCGCGATCATCAGCCTGGCCCCCGGCGCGGACGGCGCCAGGGTGCGGGCGCGGGTGCGGGCGCTGCCCCGCATGGAGCATGTCACGGTGGAATGCGGTTGAAGATTAGGGGCGTTCGTCCCAACGGACCAGCGTGACCATGCCATCGGGTGCGACGGCCAGTTCGCCAAAGGCGCCGGTGCGCAATTTGAGCGCGCCCAATGGCAGGCCAGCGGCGATCAGGGCGAAACGCGCCGCGCCGTTGCTGGTGACGAGCAGGTCGACCCCCGCCCCGCCCTCCGCAAAGAAGGCCCGCCAGGCGGCGAGGCGTCGGTCGGCATCGACGATCCAGCCATCCGGCGCGATGCCGCGCTCGTCCCAGTCGACCAGCGCTTGCGCGCCGATGCGAGCCAGCACCTCGCTTTCCGGCCTCCCCTCATCCGGGCCATGGTCGATTTCTCCCAGCCAGTCGAGACTGCCGTCGCGCGCATGACCGGTGGCCGCCGCAATGCGATCGGCCGTTTCGCGGGCGCGTTGCAACGGGCTGGAGAACAGACGGTCGATCGGCAGTTTCTGCTGGGCGAACCAGTCCCCCAGCCGGTCGGCCTGAGCGCGGCCGCTTTCCACCAGCGGGATGTCGGTGCGCGCGCCAACGCGGCACGCTTCCGCGCTGCTGGCGAATGTGTTGCCATGACGAATGATGAAGAGGCGGCGCATGACGGAATGCTCAGAGCGGCGTGGGGTCGCCATGGAGCGCGATCAGCGCCTCGACCCGGCTGATATCCGCCTCCGTATCGATGCCGCTGCTGTCGAAGCGCGGCGGATCGACGGCGACGGTCATGACCGGAATGCCGAGTTCGAGCAGGCGCAATTGCTCCAGCCCCTCCAGATTTTCCAGCGCGGTCGGCGGACAGGCCTCGAACCGTTGCAGCGCACCGAGCGCATAGCCATAGAGGCCCACATGCCGCCACACCGGCGAGCGAGGCGTGGTTTCGCGCAGCTTTTCCTCGCCGCGGATGGCGGGGATGATATTTTTGGAAAACCAGAGGGCCTGGCCGTCCGGCGCGCGGGCGCAAGTGGTGCCGCTGAACGGCGAGCGCGTCTTATGGTCGCGCAACGCATCGAGCGCGGGCCAGTCGAGTGCAATCACCGGCGTGGCGACCGACGCGCCCGCCTGCAATGCGGCGATCACGGCCCCCAGCGCGCCTTTCGGCTGGAAGGGCGAATCGCCCTGAAGGTTGATGACGAAGTCCGGCGTCACCGGCTGGACCAGCGCTGCGGCAAGGGCGCGACCCGAGCCGGTGGCGATGGCGCTATCGGTCATCACCGCATCGCAGCCGACGGCGCGGGCATGATCGGCGATGGCATCGTCATCGGTGGCGACGGTCAGGGCCACGTCGGCGCGATCGCCGATCGCCGATCGTGCCATGGCGATGGTACGGTGAAGCAGCGTCCGCCCCGCGATCAGGCGGAGCGGCTTGCGCGGCAGGCGGGACGATCCGGCCCGCGCGGGAATGACGACAAGAAGGCTCAGGCAACCCCGGCGTGCAGCAAGTCGTGCATGTGCACGGCGCCGACCAGGCGGCCATTGTCGCAGACGAAGAGCAGCATGATGTTGCGCTCATGCATCAGATGCAGTGCCTCCGAAACCAGTTCGTCCGGCCCCACGGCGAGCGGCGTCATGGTCATGAAGCGTCCGACCGCATCGGTCAGATTTTGTTTGCCGGTGACGGTGCGGCGCAGATCGCCGTCGGTAAAGGCACCGATCAGGCGGCCATTGCGATCGACGACGGCGGTGCCGCCCAAGCGCGCGCGGGTCATTTCGATGGTGGCGTCCAGCAGCGAGGCATCCTCAGCCACGACCGGCACATCGTCGCCCTTTGCCATCAGTTCGCGCACCTTGAGCAGTTGCGCGCCAAGCTTGCCATTGGGATGGAATTTATAGAAATCGTCCGCCGAAAAACCGCGCATTTCCATCAGCGAAATGGCGAGCGCATCGCCCAGCGCCATCTGCACCGTGGTCGAGGTGGTGGGCGCCAGCGCGTTGGGGCAGGCTTCCTCCACTTCCGGCATCAGCAGCAACATGTCGGCAGCGGTAGCAACCGTGCTTTGCGCCTGCGCCGTGATGGCGACGAGCGGGATGGCGAAGCGCTTGCAATAATGGATGATCGGACCGAGTTCGGTCGATTCGCCGGAATGGGACAACATCAGCACGACGTCGTCCGGCGTGATCATGCCAAGGTCGCCATGCCCCGCATCGGCGGGATGCAGGAAGATGGCAGGCGTACCGGTAGAGGTGAGCGTTGCCGTCATCTTGCGCGAGACGATCCCGCTCTTGCCGATGCCGGTGACGATCACGCGGCCGCGCACCTTCATGATAACGCCGATGACTCGCAGAAATGTGGCAGCGAAATCGCGCTCGGCGAATTTGGCCTCCATCGCGTTCAGCCCGGAGGCTGCGATCGCCAGACTGCGACAGGCAGTCTCCACGATGCGGTTGCCCGAACCGAACGGGACTATTTTCGAAGCTGGTGTCGACACGCGTTTGCCCTTTTTTCCGTTTCAACCGACCGGAAGACCCCGTCGGATCCACGGCGACGGACCATCGTATTCGATGTGCCGTCTTTCCTCGTTCCGCGACCCCTACGCCAGTTCCCCAACTGGCACAGGATGTTGGCTTACGCCGTTTCAGGCACTTATGGCAATATATTTTGCAGGTGCGAAAGAAAATTCGCCAACACTTCACCGAGCAACGACAGACGGGCGCAAGATGAAGTGCGCGATCGAAGCGACAAACCGCGGAACCTTTATGCACGCTGCGGGTGTGGCCTTCATGGCGTCATCATGTCGCATGATAATCGCGATACCATTGCACGAATCGCGGAACACCCGAGTCGATCCCCGTGGTCGGCGCAAAACCGATATCCTGCGACAGGGCGCTGATGTCCGCATAGGTGGCATGAACATCGCCCGGCTGCATCGGCTGGAAGTCTATTTCCGCCTTCCGGCCCAGAGCATCTTCCAGAACGGCAATGAGATGCATCAGCTCTTCGGACTGATTATTGCCGATATTGTAGAGCCGATGCGGCGCGCGGCTGCCGCCGGCCTTGATGGCGCCATCATCGGCAGGAGGATGATCGAGGCAGGCGATGACGCCGCTGACGATATCGTCGATATAGGTGAAGTCGCGCTGCATCCGGCCATGGTTGAACACCGGGATCGGCTCGCCCGCCAATATCTTCTGGGTGAAGATCCACATCGCCATGTCCGGGCGCCCCCAGGGACCATAGACGGTGAAGAAGCGCAGCCCCGTCATGGGGATGCGGAAAAGATGGGCGTAAGTTTCGCTCATCAGTTCGTCGGCGCGCTTGGTCGCGGCATAGAGGGAGACGGGATGATCGGCGCGATCCTCCACCCGGAAGGGCAGCGTATCATTGCCGCCATAGACGGATGACGAGGACGCATAGACCAGATGGCGCACCCGCCGCTCGCGCGCCAGTTCCAGCATGTTCACATGACCGGCCAGGTTGGAACGAACATAGGCATGGGGGTTGATGAGCGAGTAGCGCACCCCCGCCTGCGCACCCAGATGCACGATCGCTTCTATCACCTGATCGGCGAGCGCGGCCTGCAGGGCGTGGAGATCGGCGAAGTCCAGTTCGTGGAAGGTGAAGAGCCGACCATGCGCCGCCTGCAACTGGGCGATGCGATCGCGTTTGAGCGATACGGCGTAATAGTCGTTCATATTGTCGATGCCGACCACGGCGTGGCCCTGCGCCATGAGGCGGTCGGCGACATGCATGCCGATGAATCCGGCGGCTCCGGTAACTAGGATCGTCATGCATCTTCCTCTCGGCATGGGCCAAGTCATGGGTGGGGCGCATGGCCCCGGCCCCGTCTCGACCCATCCCTCTCGACCAATCTGCGTCGGCTTGTAAACCCCCTTCCACCGGCCGCATGATATGACCGATATGCGAGCGACAGGCTTTCCGGCATCTTTACCGCGCCCTAATCTTTGTCGCCTATGGCAGGGCCATGGACATGGCTTCCCATCCCACGCTGCCGACGACCGGTTCCGGCGCCGATCAGGGCCAGCGCGCGCATTGGCTCTCCCTCGCGCTGGAGGCGGCAGAGGCCAACGGTTTTTACGCGCCCGACATGCTGGGCGCGGCGATCGACCATCTGGCCGCCGGGCAGGATGTGCGCCTGATCGAAGCGTATGACGGCGACCGCCTCATCGGGCTGCTGCCGGTAGTGCGCAAAACCCGCCATGGGCGGCTGCCGATCGGCTGCGTCGGCAACTGGATGCACGACCATTGCTTTTTCGGTGCGCCCATCATCCGGCAGGGTGACGAGATCGCGGCGTGGCGCGGATTCCTGGCGCAGTTGGACGCTGCGCCCTGGGCCGGTGGCTTCCTGCATCTGGAAGGACTGGACGCGGCCGGCGCCAATGCCGCCGCGCTGGAGGCGCTGTGCGTCGAGCAGCGGCGCGGGCGCGTGGAAATCCATCGGTACGACCGGGCGATGCTGCGGTCCGAATTGAGCGCGGACGCCTATTGGGAGGCCCATGTCCGGTCCAAGAAGCGCAAGGAATTGCGGCGCCTGCAAAAAAGGCTGGCGGAACTGGGCGCGGTCGAGACGCGGCTGCTGAGCGCGCGGGACGATCTGGCATTGTGGTGCGACGACTTCCTGGCGCTGGAAGCATCGGGATGGAAGGGACAGGAAGGCACGGCATTGGGGTGCAAGCCAGCCGATGCCGCCTTCTTCCGGGCGGCCTGCGTTGCCGCTTTCGACGCCGGGCGGCTGCATATGCTGCGTATCGACCTGGACGGGCGAGCGATCGCGATGCTGGTCAATTTCCGCCATGGCGAGGGCGCCTTCTCCTTCAAGATCGCCTTTGACGAGGCGCTGGGGCGTTTTTCGCCCGGTGTGCTGATCGAGATCGCCAATCTTCATGCGGTGCAGGACGATCCGACGATCGGCTGGATGGACAGTTGTGCCGCCGCCGACCATCCGATGATCGACAGCCTGTGGGCCGAACGGCGGACCATCGTACAATATCGTATCGCGCTGCATGGCAGCGGCATGGCACGGATGCAGCGCAGCGCCGCCTTCGCCATCGCCAATGGCGTCGAGGCGCTCGCCCGAAGACTGAAAGGACAGGCATGACCGCCCACAGCCCGATCGCGCCGGCCGCCGGCGCCACCTTCCCCGACGCGGCGCGCACGGCCTTTGCCGCTGCCTATCCCGACCAGTCGACGAAGCTGAACCATGGGCTGGTCGGCCATGGCCTGCTGACGCTGGACGCGCTGGCGACGCTGGCCGAACGTATGCCCGCGACGTCGGTGGAATATAATCTGGGCAAGCTGCCGCTGGGCGTGACCGCCGAAGATACGCCGTCCAACGGGCTGACGCTGGGCGAAACGATCCGCACGATCGAGACGAACGGCAGTTGGGCGGTGCTCAAAAATGTCGAGCGCGACCCGGCCTATGCCGCGTTGCTGGACGATGCGCTGGCGGAACTGGAACCGATCGTGGCGGGCAAGACCGGGCCGATGCTGCACCGGGAGGCCTTCATCTTCCTGTCTTCTCCCGGCAGCGTGACGCCGTTCCACATGGACCCGGAGCATAATATCCTGCTCCAGATCATGGGCGTGAAGACGATGACCGTCTTCCCCGCGCGCGACGAGCATCTGGTCCCGGCGCAGAAGAGCGAGGATTTCCACGGGGGCGGGCATCGCAACCTGATCTGGCAGGATGGGTTCAAGGCGCGTGGCAAGGCGGTGCGGCTGGAGCCGGGCGACGCCATCCATGTGCCGGTGAAGGCGCCCCATTTCGTGGAAAATGGCCCTACCGTGTCGGTCAGCCTGTCGGTGACATGGCGGTCGGAACGCAGCGTGGCCGAGGGCGAACTGCACAGCTTCAACGCGCTGCTGCGCAAGCGTCGCCTGCCGGTGGGCAAGGTCAGCGCCCAGCCCGAGACGCAGGGCATTCGCCGGCTGGTCTATCGCATCATGCGGAAGCTGGGCGCCTGAGCAGACGGCGCAGCAGCGCTTCGGCTTCGAGGCGCGGACTGAACCGCTCCAGCACCCACCATTCCAGCACTTCCTCGCATGTGGCGAGGCTCTGCTTGTAGCGATCCTTGCCGGCGAGCAGCGAATAGCGGCTCAGGTCACGGGCAGCATAATGGCCCACTGCCGCGGCATGGCAAAGCAGGCCCGGCTTGTCCTTGGCCGTGCGGGGCGGGGCGAAGGCGGACTGATAGTTCATCGCCGCGCCGCGATGGATGAAATTGACGAGCAGGCCGACCACGCCGCCGGCGTCGGTAAAGCGCAACAATTCCACCGCACCCAAAGGCAGGCCGCGCGCGGCGATGGTGGCGACGAAGCTGCGGAAACCGGCATCGTCCCAGGCATTATCGGCATGACGCCCACCATTGAGCGCCGCCATCTCCTCCAGCCAGGGACCGACATCGTCCAGCCCGCCGACGCTGACATCGGGAAGCGGGCCGCCATGATCCTTCATCGCGCGCCTGATCTGGCTGCGGGTATTGCTGCTGAGCAGCGAGAGATAGTCGCCGTCGGCGGCGCGCACGGCGTCGAGATCCACCTGATAGACGGGCGACTGATCGACGCGAGTGCGGCGGCGGGCCGGCAGGGCGAGGAGCGGCGAATCCGGCGCGATGCCGCTGAATTGCAAGGCGCGCCAATCGCGGCGGCGGGCGAAGGCGGCGAGGGCAGCGGCGGTCGCTTCCCCCTCCCGCCCCTTTTCCATCAACAAGCCATTATATTCGACATAGGGACGGTCGGCCTGTGGATCGCCGGACTGGTTGAGGCTGAGCGTAGCGACCCGTCCAAGCGGGCGCGGCTGCATGGCATGGCCCACCAGCGCCAGCGCCACGTCCGCACCCTCTGCGTCGGTGATGGCGAGCAGGTCGGGCCGGACGCCATAGCTGTCGAGCCAGGCCGAAACCCATGTCCATCCCAGGAAAAAGCTGCCGTCCGACCGCGCCTCCAGCGCCCGCCAGCGTTGCGCCAGGGTCACCCGATCGGGCTGCGAGAAGGTGGCGGACAAGGTCATCGCGCCTCTTGTGGCAGAGCGCGGTGGCGGGTCAAGCCATCAGGCAGACAAGCGCCTTGCAGGATCGACCGTGCCGTCCGGGCGCACCCCGGCGCGCGCCAGATCGCGGCCCATGCGGCCGGTGAGGAAGCGATACCACATGACGAAATCGGCGCGCAGCGACCAGAGCGGATAGCGGAAGGTCGCGGGTCGATTGCGCTCGATCAGGCCATGGCCGGCCCAGGCGAAGCCATAGCCCGCCAGCGGCACCGCCGCCGCCATCCACCAACCGCCGGCAAAGGGCAGGCTGGCGAGCAGTCCCACGACCAGGCTGGTGCCCGCATAATGGAGCGCGCGGGTGCCCGGCCGGGCATGTTCCTGCAAATAATAGGGCCAAAAATCGCGAAAACGGGTGATGCGGGTCATGCTTGCCTCTCTGGCATCCTCTCCGACGCCAGCCTAACGACCGCCTTGATCCTTGTTAAGAGTTATGCGCCAGGCCGTGCGCCCGGTCGGGAGCGTAGAGGAAATAATCATAGGCGGCGCGCGACGCCTCCGCGATGATCCGGTCGCGCGACACATGGCCCTTGCTGTCCTTCATAACGAAGGCGACGACGGCAAAGCGGCGGCCATCGGGCAGGCGGACGATGCCGACATCATTGCCGGTGCCGTTGAGCGAGCCGGTCTTGTGCGCGACCGCCGTGCCGGGTGGCAGCATGCCGACGATCCGCGCCTTGCCGGTTTCGCAATGGGCCATGATGGTGAAGAGCCGCTGAGTGCTGGCCGCCGACAAGGCCCGGCCCGATTCATAGGCGGTGATGAGGTCCAGCATCGCCGTAGGCGTAGCCGTGTCCTGCGGCTCCATGGCGAAGGCCAGGTTGGGCAGGTCACGGATGTCGCGCGTGACCAGCAGCGGATTGGCCCGGCGCGCGGCGTCGGCATTCTGGCGGAAGCTGCCCGACTGCGGATGGATGCCCATGGCGCGATAGAGAAGATGCGCGGTGTCGCTGTCGACGCGCAGGCCGGTGACGCCCAGCTTCGTCACGAAGGCTGTGATCGCCTGCGGCCCGCCGGCGCGCGCCACCAGCACATCGGTCGCATTATTGTCGCTCTTTTGCAGCATCAATTCCAGCAGCCGATCGACCGAAAGGGTCGCGCCGGGGCGGTTGAACATCCAGGCGATGCCGCCTTCGCTCGCCAGCGCGGGATCGAGCGCCAGCTGATCGTCCAGCCGCACTTCGCCGGCGTCCACCAGCGCGAAGATGCGGCCGGCCACCGCGACCTTGTAGGCGCTGGCCATCGGGAAGAGCGTGTCGCCGTTCAGCGCCTGCGTCTCGCCCGTCTGAAGATCGCGCACCGCAACGCCGACAGTGCCGTCGGACAGAGTGGAGAAGCGGGTGAATTCGGCGAGCAGCTTGGCCTCCGCCGTCTGCTGGACCAGCGACTTGGGCGGCGGACCGAAAGCGTCGGCACTGGGCAGAGGCGCGAAGAACAGGCCAAGGGCGGCCAGCAGGCTGATCGAACGGTGAAGCGGCATGATTATCCTGTTACGGATCGCCGCGCGCGAGGCAAGAGCCTTTACCGCGATCAGGGCCAGCGAATGCGCCCGGTTGACAGGGCTTTGCGCCGCGCGCCATCTGGCGGGCATGAGCGATACCATCAAGCTGGACGAAAGCTGGCGCGCGCCGCTGGCCGAACAATTTGCCGCCCCGCATATGCAGGGCCTCAAAAGCTTTCTTCAAGCCGAAAAGGCGGCGGGGAAACGCATCTTCCCCAAGGGCAACGAATATTTTCGTGCGCTGGACCTGACACCGCTGGACCAGGTCAAGGTGGTGATATTGGGGCAAGACCCCTATCATGGTGAAGGACAGGCGCATGGCCTTTGCTTTTCGGTGCAGCCGGGCGTCCGCACGCCGCCGTCCTTGGTCAACATCTACAAGGAGATGGAGACAGACCTGGGCATCCCGCGCGCACGCCACGGCTTTCTGGAACATTGGGCGAAGCAGGGCGTGCTGCTGCTGAACAGCGTGCTGACGGTCGAGATGAGCCGCGCCGCATCGCATCAGGGCAAGGGCTGGGAATTGTTCACCGACGCGATCGTCCGCCTCGTCGCACAGAAAGAGGAACCGGTCGTCTTCCTTTTGTGGGGCGCCTACGCCCAGCGCAAGGCCAGCTTCGTCGACCAGAGCCGCCATCTGGTGATCAAGTCCGCCCACCCCTCTCCTCTGTCCGCACATAATGGCTTTCTGGGATCGCGGCCTTTTTCCAAGGCTAATGCCTTCTTGGAAGCCAATGGGCGCGGCGCGATCGACTGGGCGCTGCCGGAACTGGACGGCGTGCAGCCGGGCCTGTCCTTATAGGCCCTGAGCGCCCCTAGCTGAACGGCGGATAACAGGCCGGTTCAGGATCGTAACATGGTGCGCATGACATAACCCGAATCACAGTTAGAGATTACAGGTTCGAGGAGAAACACCATGTTCATTCGTAAAGCCATCATGGCCACCGCCCTGGCCGCTGCCACCATGACCGCCGTCGTGCCGTCGGCATCCTTTGCGCGCGATCATGACCGTCGCGGTTATCATCGCGATTATCGCGGCGATCATTATCGTGGCGATCGCTATGCCGACCGCCGCGACGACCGCCGCTATCGCTGCCGCAAGTCGGGCGGGACGACCGGCCTGCTGGTCGGTGGTGTAGCCGGCGCCCTGCTGGGCCGGGCCGTCGATACGCGGGGCGACCGCGCGCCGGGTACGATCATCGGCGCTGGCGCTGGCGCGCTGGCCGGCCGCGCAATCGACCGCAACGGCAGCTGCTAAGCGCCTTTGACGTCGGCCGGTACAGCTGAGGGCGCGAACAATGGAGCATGGCCCGATTCAAATCGGATCATGCTCCAGGAGCGAAACGAATAAAGGCGCGGAGGATATCCTCCGCGCCTTTTTCTTATCCTTGAGAAGGTCGAGGCCCGGTCCCGCTTGCGCGGGCCGAGCCTCTTTCCCTCTCCAAACTTGTCGCGCGATCAGCCGTCGTAATCGCCGCCGATATTCTGGTTGCGCGGCGGCGCAGCGGCGGTGAGGCGCAGAGCCTCCGCCGACTGGGCGATCGAGCCGATCTCATCGGGCGTATCGTCATCGTCGATCTGCACCTTCTGCAGCGACGCGACGACCGAATCATGCAGATCGTCGGGCAATACGGTTTCTTCGGCGATTTCGCGCAGGGCGACGACCGGATTCTTGTCACGGTCGCGGTCGAGCGTCAGCTCTGCACCACCGGAAATTTCGCGCGCACGCTGGGCGGCGAGAAGGACGAGGTCAAAACGGTTGGTAACCTTGTCGACGCAATCTTCGACTGTAACGCGGGCCAAACAGGGCCTCCTGCAAACAAGGAATGGAAAAATCCTGAACCGGTCGCCTAGCAGCCCCCCTCCCCAGAGTCAATGAAAAGGCCATAAAGCCATGGCGGCGCAGGGTTAAAATGGGCATGAAGGCAAATATGGCAACGATCGAGCCCGCCCCCGCCTGCGTCGATGCGGACGATATCCGCCTCTCCTTGCAGGACAATCATCTGCGCCTGATCGCGGACGGAGCCGTGTTGCGCGACACGCTGATCGCCCTGATCGACGGGGCGCACCGCAGCCTGAAACTCTATTATTATATCTTTGCCGGCGACGGCAGCGGGACGTTGGTGCGCGATGCGCTGATCGCGGCGCGCGGACGCGGCGTGGCGGTGACGCTGATGGTCGACGGTTTCGGATCATCGCATACGCCCGACAGCTTCTTTGCGCCGCTGATCGAGGCGGGCGCGCATTTTGCGCGATTCGGGACCGGCCGCACCACCCGCTACCTGATCCGCAACCATCAGAAGATGGCGATCGCCGACGACCGGCGGTTGATGATCGGCGGCTTCAATGTCGAGGATGGCTATTTCGGCATCCCGGCGGAGGATTGCTGGCGCGATGTCGGCCTGCTGATCGAAGGCGATCAGGTGGAGGCGATGACGCGATGGTATGGCCAGCTCTGGCGCTGGACGGCGACGCGCAAACATCGTTTTCGCACGCTGCGGCACATGGTGCGGCAATGGCACCCCTCGCTGCATCATCATCCGGCAGACCCGTTCCGCTGGCTGATCGGCGGGCCGACCCGGCGCCTCAGCCCCTGGGCGCAGGTGGTGAAACATGATCTGGAACAGGCGGGCCGGGTCGACATGATCGCCGCCTATTTCTCGCCGGGGCGGGGCATGCTGAAACGCATCGCGCGCGCGGCGCAGCGTAAGGGCGCAAGCCTGATCCTGCCGGCCAAATCGGACAATGGCGCCACCGTGGCCGCCGCCCGATTGCTCTACGGGCCGCTGCTGAAGCGCGGCGTGGAGATTTACGAATATCAGCCCTGCAAGCTGCACATGAAGCTGATCGTCATCGATGATGCCGTCCATGTAGGGTCGGCGAATTTCGACATGCGCAGCCTGTTCATCAATCTGGAGGTGATGCTGCGGATCGAGGATGCCGGCTTTGCCGCGCAGGTGCGCGACTTCATCGGGCAGGAGGCCGGGGCGAGCCGGCGCATCGATTTGGAAGCCTATCGATCGGGGCGCAGTGGCCTTACGCTGCTGAAACAGTGGATCAGCTATCTGCTGGTGGGGGTATTGGATTATACGGTGACGCGGCGGCTGAATTTCCGCGATCCGGACGCGGATTGAAGGAGCAGGCCGCGCCCGCCCCTTCCATCGCCAAATTTAGCGGCCATTGTCGGTCAGGACACGCACTTCGCCGACCGGATAGCCTTTTTCGGCCATTTCCTTGGCATAATCGCCGCGCGCATCGGCCAGTTCGGCGCGATATTCCTCCCAGGCGTCGCGATTATCCTCCGCATCGGAAGAACCGCGCAGATCCTTGGTCAATTCCTTGCGCGCTTCGGCCAGGTCGGTCTGATAATTGAACCAATAGTCATTTTCGACCCCGGCGATCGGGGCCTGATAGACAAGCTGGGTTTCCACCTGCGCCAGTTGCTCTTCATAGCTGACCGGCCCTTCCTGCGCGACGGCAGCGGCAGGGACCATGGCCAGCAGGGCGGCGGCGGCGAGAATTTTCGAACGAGTCATGGGTTCTTCTCCTCTTTCGATCTGAACCATGACCAGCACAACGCACCACCAGCGGTACTTTACGCCTGAACGGATGTGCAGAATGGATGAAGCGAGAGGCGAAGACGATGGAGCGTAACGCAAAGATCGCCCCTTTATCGCGATTTTCCGCCTGATATCAGCGCAATATGGTCAGCGGACGACCAGATAGAAGGCGGCCGGCACCGCGCCGCCATTTTCGATGACGATGTCATAACGGTCGGTGAAAAGCGGCAGCCAGATACAGTCGGCCTGCGCGCCCCCGATCGGCTTGGCGCAGAGCGTGTTACCGTCCGCCCCCTGCACCCGCATCGACAGATTGGCGGCCCCACGCGCCGGTGCGACCGAAATCTGCGCCCGCTGCCCCGCAAGGAAAAGCTGGCGCACGGTCATGCTGCTCCCCGCGCCGAGCGAGCCGTGGCGATAGGCCGGTCCCAGCGCACGACCACGAAAGCCCAGCCCCGAATCCGTGACCCCATGATCATGGGCCTCCTGCGTCCATTGGGTGGCCAGATCGGCTTGCCCATCGGCCGGCTTCGCGCCAAGCGCCGCCAATATCTGCGCGGTGTCGAGCAATGCGCCATGGTTGCCCATGCCCTCGGCCGCGTCACCCTCCAACAGCGTGCGCAACACCGGATCGGACGGCAACAGGTCCGCGGCCGGCGCAGCGGGGCCGGCCATCATCAGCAATCCGGGTAGCAGCAGCTTAATCATCGCGAACCTCCGGCTGGAGCACGAAGCGCGCACCGGGCGCGGCGTCCTCCACATGCAGCGACAATTCATGCCGCTCCGCGATCGCCCTGGCGAGCGCGAGGCCCAGGCCATGCCCACCGCCCCGCGCGCCGTCAAGGCGGACATAGCGTTCGAATATCCGTTCCCGGTCGGCCGCAGGGATGCCCGGCCCATTATCCTGCACCACGATGCGCGGCCCCGGCGCCAGTTCCAGGACGACCGACCCGCCGCTCGGCACATATTTGAAGGCATTGTCGAGCAGATTGGACATGAGGCGCGTCATCTGCATCGGGTCGGCGCGACTGCGCACGCATGGCGCGATCCGCGCATGGAAACCGATACCCAGATCCTCCGCACTGGCGCCATAAAGGTCGGCCAGGCTTTCGGCGATGTCGCTCAGATCCACTTCGGCAAGGCCCCGCGGATCGCCGCGCATCGCCTGCGTACCTGCAATGTCGAGCAACGAATCGAGCAGGCGCACGACGCCGCGAATTTCCCCGCGCGACTGGTCGAGCGTCCGCAGCAGGGCAATATCCTGCGTGCTTTCCATCGCCTTGAGGATGCGGGTGTCGAGATGCATCAGCGGCGTTCGGATTTCATGCGCGGTCTGGTCCGACACGGCGCGCTGCGCCTCCACCAGCCGTTCGACCTGATCGAGCATGTCGTTGGTGTTGGCGGCCAGTTCCGCCAGTTCGTCATTGGTCCCGGCGCCCGGCGCGCGAGCGGCGATGCGTCCGGCGCGCACGGCGGCGAAGGTGGCATTGACCACCTCAACCCGAGCGCGCAGGCGGCGGGCGGCAAAATGGCCCGCCACCAGGCTGAGCAACGCGATGCCCGCCCCGGCCACGGCAAAGGCGGTGGCAAGGCGACCAAGCAGCGCCTGCCCCCGATAGCTGCTGCGCCCCACCAGCAGGCGGGCGCCGGTCCCCAATTGGGTGGCACGGGCGAACATGCGGTCGCCGTCCGGCAGGGTGATATAGCGCGCCTCCGACACTTCGGACGCGATGACCGGCCAGCGATCGAGATTGCCGGCCAGGCGGCGGCCAGCCGGATCGGTCAACAGATACCAGCTGCGTTCGCCATCTTCCCGGTTCATGGCTAGGCGATCGGCGATACGTTCCCGCAATTCGGCCACGTCGCTGCTGAGATAGATATCGGCGAGGCCGGCCAGATCGGTATCGACTTCGCGGGCCAGCATCCCTCGTCCGTCGTCATCGACGATCTTCTGCACCACCAGGAACAGTGCCAGCGTGGAGAGCAGGCTGACCAGCAGCGCCGAAAGCGTGACCCGCCCGAAAACCGAGCGGAACAGATCGGGTCTAGGCAAGGCCCGGTCCCGTCGCCGCGATCAACCGATATCCGGTGCCCCAGACGGTTTCCAGCACCGGGCCGTCGAACCCGTCCTCCAGCTTGCGGCGCAGGCGACCGACATTGACGTCGACCACGTTGGTCTGGGGATCGAAGCTGAGTTTCCACACCTGACGCAGCAGCATTTCGCGCGTCACAACTTCGCCGGCATGTTCCATCAGATAACGGAACAGTTCGAATTCCTTGGGCGAGAGCGGCAGATGCTTGCCCTGGCGAAAGGCGGTGCGCGCCTTCACATGGCATTCCAGGTCGCCGAACAGCAGCACCGGTTCATGGCTGCGTCGACTGGCCCGGCGCCACAGCGCGCGGACGCGGGCGACCAGTTCGTCCGGCTCGAACGGCTTGGCGAGATAGTCGTCCACGCCGCTTTCCAGCCCTTCGACCCGATGTTCGCTGCGGCCCAGCGCGGACAGCATCAGCACGGGGGCGCCGACGCCCGCGACGCGCAGGCGGGTGACGATGTCGATACCGGACAAATGGGGCAACATACGGTCGAGGATGATGACGTCGTGGCTGCCACCGCCGGCGCGATTGAGGCCGGTGGCGCCGTCGACCGCCTGTTCCACCACCATGCCGGCGCTGCTCAATATGGTGGCGATGTTGGCGCGTGCCGCCTCGTCATCTTCCACCAGCAATACAGAAATTGCGTCCGCCTGCGCCATCATGGTCCCCCCGCTCGCAGATAACGCGAAAGGCCGCCAGTGACAAAGCCTGTTAAAGCATGTCGCCGGCGGCCTTTCAAAAACCGTCCAATTCCGGGGCTATATCAACCGTGCAGAGCGCCTCGGAACATGATGACCGAGATGATGATCAGATAGACGCCGAAGATCTTCTTCAGCGGGCCGGCCGGCAGGCTGTGCGCGGCGGCAACGCCCAGCGGTGCGGTCAGCATCGACATGGAGGCGATGGCGAGCGTGGCGGGCACGTTGATGTAGCCGAGCGATCCCCAAGGCAGGCCGCCTTCCTTGAAACCGATGATGGCAAAGCCGATCGTGGTCGGAATGGCGATCAGCGTGCCGATGCCCGACGCCGTCGCAATGGCGCGGTGGATGGTGCGACCGCACAGCGTCATCACCATGATCGCGATCACGCCGCCGCCGATACCGAGCAGCGAGGAGAAGGTGCCAAGGCCGCCGGCGATGCCCATGCGTACGATGCCCGATGGCATGGTGTCGCTGACCACCTTGCCGCTGACGCTGGGCAGGAGGAAGTTGAGGGACATGAAGCCGACGCCGGTGGCGAAGATCATCTTGAGCGTATTGCCGTCGACATGGCCGGCGAGCATCACGCCCACACCGCAACCCAGCACGATCCAGGGCGCCCAGGTCTTGAGCACTTCGAACTCCACCGCGCCGCGCTTGGCATGGGCCAGCAGCGATCGGATGGAGGTGACGATGATGGTCGCGGCGGACGTGCCGATGGCGACATGGGCGATGGCATCATGCGTGCCGCCCAGCAGCGGCAGCACAACCAGCAGCGCAGGCACCACGACGAAGCCGCCGCCGATGCCGAAAATGCCGGCGGCAAAACCCGCCACCAGCCCGGCGGCCAGCATCGAAACGAGCGGAATGAGCCAGATCATGACGTCGCCCTGCATCACCGCGTCCCCTTCTGCCCAGTGCGGCCAGCGCGCATGTTGCTGCGTTCGCCTTTGCGGATCAAGGCGGCGAAAGTAGGGAAATCGACCATGATGTTAGACCATGCCTCTCTTCGGCGAAATCAAGCTGCATGGGGGGCATGTCGTCATGTCCCCCTGCCCCGCTCAACGAACGACGGGCGGTAACCCGCAAGCCCCTCTTCCAAAGTATGACGCATGGGAGAAACAAAATCGCGACGGCGACCTATGAGAAAAACGGCGTCGCACCGAACATGAGCATGATGCCGATCATGATATGGCGGATGACATGGGTCAGTTCAGCGCCTCTTCCGCCGGGGTATAGGGCAGGTTCAGATCGTCGGCCACGGCCCGGTAGGTGACCTTGCCGTCCCAGATATTGAGGCCCGCGCGCAGATGGGGATCATGGCGCAGCGCCGCCTTCCAGCCCTGCTCTGCGATCCGCAGCGCATGGGGCAAGGTCACATTGTTGAGTGCATAGGTGCTGGTCCGCGCGACGGCGCCCGGCATGTTGGCGACGCAATAATGGACGATGCCATCGACGATATAGGTCGGGTCCGCATGGGTGGTGGCATGGCTGGTTTCGAAACAGCCTCCCTGGTCGATCGCGACGTCGACCAGCACGGCGCCCTTCTTCATCGTCTGAAGCATGGCCGCACTGACCAGTTTGGGCGCGGCCGCACCGGGGATCAGCACCGCGCCGACGACCAGATCCGCGTCGGCCACACATTCGGCCAGATTGGCGCGATTGGAGAAACGGGTCTTGGCCCGTGCCTCGAAATACATGCCGAGCTTTTCGAGCACTTCGGGACTGCGGTCGAGAATGGTGACGTCGGCGCCCAGGCCCACTGCCATCTGCGCCGCATTGAAGCCGACCACGCCGCCGCCGATCACCACCACCTTGGCCGGCAGTACGCCCGGCACGCCGCCCAGCAGCACGCCACGCCCGCCATGCGCCTTTTCCAGCGCGGTCGCGCCCGCCTGGATCGCCATGCGGCCAGCGACCTGGCTCATCGGTTTCAGCAGCGGTAGACCGCCATGGCCGTCGGTCACCGTTTCATAAGCGATGCAGGTGGCGCCCGATGCGATCAGGTCGCGCGTCTGTTCCGGGTCCGGCGCCAGATGAAGATAGGTGTAGAGGATCTGACCGGGGCGGAGCATCGCGCGCTCCTGCGACTGCGGCTCCTTCACCTTCACGATCATTTCGGCCGTCGCAAAGATGGCGGCGGCGGTCGCGATAATTTCCGCACCGGCGCGTTCATAGAGCGCGTCGCTGGCGCCGATCCCTTCACCCGCGCCGCTTTCCACCAGCACATGATGGCCATGTGCGGTCAGTTCATGCACGCTTTCGGGTGTCAGGCCGACCCGATATTCGTGATTCTTGATCTCCTTGACGGTGCCTACGATCATTCAGCCTCTCCAATTCGCGGCGCGTGGTCGACCCGCGCCATCATCGCCCGATGATAGCGCAGGCCGGACCGCGAATGTTCCCGATGTTGCCGGTCAGGCTATATTATGCGCGTCGCAGGACAGGTTCCGCCCAAAGGCCGAAGGCGATGCCGATCGTGCCCCACAGAACCGCCTGACTGGCGATCGATGCGACCCGGAAATTCCAGAGCAGGGTCGCCGGGAAATCGGCCGGCACTTCATTGATGACCGGCAGCAGATATTGGCCGACGCCCACCACCAGTGCGAAAGCGCCAACGGCCAGCAAGGTCGCGTCGATCGGCCGCAGCGAGCGCAGCAGCGCGGTGCGGACATGGGCGGCGATCACCGCCGCGGCGATCGACAGGCCGATCATCATGAAATAGGCGGCGGTGCGGATGCCCACCGTTTCATGCTGGCCCACGGCCGGCGGTGTCTGAGGATATTTGATCCCCGGCACGATGACGATCAGCAGGAAGGCAAGCCCGGCCAGCAGCAACGCGAAGCTGCGTGGCCCGATCCGACCGAACCGGCCATAGCCATAGGCGAAGACCAGCGAGAAGATGCCGCCGACCGCCGCGCCATAGAGGGCCAGCGCCGTGAACAGCCCGGCGCCCTTCTGCGTGTCGCGGCTGACCAGTTCCGGCTCTTCGACTGCGGCCGGCGCATGGTGCGCGGCATGCGACGCCTCATAGCCGATGGCGAGGTCGATCTGCGGTTCGGCAATCACGCGCGCGACCAGCGTGGCGAGCAGCGCCGCCAGGATGCCGGCCAGCATCCCGCGCCACAATAATGTCCGGGTCACGGCCGGGCGTCAGTGACAGGGAAAGCCAAGGAGATGGCGGCCGTCATGCACATATTCATGCACATACATGCCGTCGAACAGCGCAAAGGCACCCTGTTCGGTGCTGACGAAATAGAGGAAGATGAGCGCGATCAGCGTACCCAGCACGGCCCAGGGCGCGATATCCGCAACCGGGATGGTGGCATCGCCGCGAACGGGGATGAACGGATCGTCGAACAGAGCGGCGGTGTTCGCCATGGCCTGATACTCCTGCACGGGATTGCGCGTCCCCGGAAAATAATGTCGCGGTTCGGAAGGAAGGTCTGGCTCTCGACGTCGGCTATGGACGGCGATAACAGTGGCGCGACCGCGCCGGAATTGCACCGGCTTCTTCTTTCTGAACGACCCGTGCTTTAGGCTGAGCGTGGGGACGCCGTCAATCACCTGCTGGAGGCCATGCTGACGACATCGTTGCTGCTGCTTTGCGCCGGGCCGACGCGCGCCAGCCGACAGGGCGGCTTTCCTGCCATTGATGAGGCGCTGGACGATGGCGGCCGGCGCGATGCCGCTGCGCTGGTCCTGCCGGTTCGCTTCCGGTACGCGGTACAATCGAGCCCCACCCCGTCCGCGATCGAAACGGCGCAGGCCATGGGCGTCACGCCCCTGCCCCAGCCGGCATTGCGCGACATCGATCACGGCCGATGGGCCGGGCACGACTTTGCGACGATCGCGACAGAGGAACCCGAAGCGCTGGCACAATGGCTGGCCGATCCGGCGCAGGGCGGCCCGGATGGCGAAAGCCTGCACGCCTGTCAGTTGCGGATCGGTGCCTGGCTCGATGCCCTCACCGCGACTGGTGCGCCCATCTGCGCCCTGACCCATCCGATGCCGATCCGTGCCGCAATCGCCCATGCGCTCGCCATGCCGCTGCGCGCCAGCCTGTCCATCGACATCGCGCCGCTGTCGCGCACCACCCTGTCCTTCAACGGTCGCTGGCGGCTCCAGTCGCTGGAGCCGGGCTGAAAAGAGTTGCGGACCTTCATTGCCGCCTCTATCCGCATGTCCGCCCATGCGTCTTGCGACATATGGGTGAATAGATCGCGCCGGTGCCTCGCAAGAGGCTTAAAATGGGAACGCGGTGCGGGCGGCGATACGCGGCCCTAATCCGAGGCTGTCCCTGCAACTGTAAGTGGCGAGCGCGATACACAGATGCGACGGGGCAAGGCGCCCCGTGCCGCAGCCACTGGGCCGGACGCTGCAACATGCGAGGCCTGGGAAGGTCGTGTATCAAGCGATGACCCATGAGCCAGGAGACCTGCCGGCGTCTGGTCGCTCTTGCTTTGGTCCAGGGGATGGCCGGGGCACGGTCCAACCCGTCTGAGCGACGAACGAAGCGGCAGGGGCCGCACGATGCGCAAAGCCGGCTGCCCCGATATGGGTGCCCGGCCGATCCTGTGCATCGACCGTTCGCGAACGGTTAAGTCCCTGCGTTTTTTAGACGCGCGATAAGGGATAAGATCATGAGCAAAGTGCCGACCACCGTCATCACCGGATTTCTGGGCGCGGGCAAGACCACGCTGATCCGCCATCTGCTGCAAAATGCCAAGGGGCGCCGGCTGGCGCTGATCATCAACGAATTTGGCGATGTCGGCGTCGATGGCGAACTGGTGAAGGGCTGCAATGACGAGGCCTGCCCGGAAGACGATATCGTTGAACTGGCCAATGGCTGCATCTGCTGCACCGTGGCCGACGATTTCCTGCCGACCATGCAAAAGCTGCTCGATCGGCCCAATCCGCCCGAGCATATCATCATCGAAACCAGCGGCCTGGCCCTGCCCAAGCCGCTGGTGAAGGCATTCCAATGGCCCGACATCCGCACCCGCGCCACGGTGGACGGGGTGATCGCGTTGATCGATGCCGACGCGGTGGCGGCCGGCCGCTTCGCTGCGGACGAAGTGGCGCTGGCGGCGGCGCGCGCGTCCGACCCCAATCTGGACCATGACAGCCCGCTGGAGGAATTGTTCGAGGAACAGCTGATCTGCGCCGACATGGTGGTGCTGAACAAGACCGACCTGGTCGATGCCGCCACGCTGGCGACGGTCGAGGCGCAGGTGAAGGCGGAAACCCGCCCCGGCGTGGCGATCATCCACAGCGCGCAGGGCGCGGTCGATCCAGCCGCATTGTTGGGCCTGAGCGCGGCGGCCGAAGATGATCTGGACGCCCGCCCGTCGCATATCGACGGGATGGAGGAGCATGATCATGATGATTTCGACAGCTTCATCCTGTCGGGCGGCGATGTCGCCGATGTCGATGCGTTGGTCGCGGGGCTGAACGCCACGATCGCCGCCCATGACATTTTGCGCGTCAAGGGCATGGTGTCGGTGGCCGGCAAGCCGTCGCGGCTGGTGGTGCAGGCAGTCGGCCCGCGCATCCAGCATTATTTCGACCGCGCCTGGAAGGCGGACGAAGCCCGTCGCACCCAGCTGGTCGTGATCGGCCAGAAGGGGCTGGATCGCGCCGCAATCGAGGATGCGCTCAAGCCGGTCATCGGCTGATGCACCTTCTGTCCGCCACGCCCGGCACGATATCCAATGGCGAGGAGGCGATCGACCTCGACCAGTCGCCGGGCGATATCGTGATCCTGACGGTGGCGGACAGCGAACTGGCCTGTTTCGCCAAGGCGGCGGCGCGCCTGACAGATGAAGATCCGATGTGCGGGGCGCCCAGCGTGCGCCTCGCCAATCTGCTCCAGCTGCGCCATCCCTATTCGGTCGACCTCTATGTCGAAAAGGTGATCGCTCAGGCGAAATTCGTGTGCGTCATCCTGCTCGGCGGCAAAAGCTACTGGCCCTATGGCATAGACGAGATCGCGCAGGTGGCACGGGAGCGAGGCATCGCCTTCGCCGCGATCGCCGACGGGCGGGAGGATGACCCCGCGCTCGACCGGGCTTCGACCGTGCCGGCAGCATTGATCGACCGGCTGCGCGACTATCTACGGCAGGGCGGGATGGCCAATGCGCTAAGCTTCCTGCGCACGGCGGCGCGCACGATACGACACGATGCCGGCACGCCCGACGATCCGGTGCCGGTCGCCGACGCAGGCCTCTATCTCTCCGGCGTCGATCGCCCTGCCCTGTCCGACATGCGCGCGCGCTGGAGGCAAGGCGCGCCCGTCGCCTGTCTGATCTTCTACCGCGCGCTGATGGTGGCCGGCACGCTGGACGCGGTGGATGCGATGATCGCGGCGCTGGAGGCGCGCGGTTTCAACGTCGCGCCGGTCCATGTCCGGGCCTTGCGCGAGCCTTTCGCGATGGACTGGCTGAAAGGCGTACTGGCCGACATCCGGCCAGACGTGATCCTCAACGCCACGAGCTTTGCCGCCTCCACCTCATCCGAACCGCGCACCGCCAGCATATTGGAACGGGCCGACTGCCCCATCCTCCAGCTGGCATTCGCCGGCGTCGAACAGGGCGAATGGCAGGATGCCGCCCGTGGCCTTGGCCCGCGCGACCTGGCCATGAATGTCGTGCTGCCCGAAGTGGACGGTCGCATCTTCACCCGCGCCGTTGCGTTCAAGGCGGCCGAGCGGTTCGACGCGCTGACCCAATGCGGCATCATCGTCCCGCGCGTGGCGCCCGATCGCGTCGCCTTCGTCGCCGATCTTGCCGCCCATTGGGCACGGCTGCGCCGTACGCCAGCAAGCGAACGACGCGTGGCGCTGGTGCTGGCCAATTATCCCAATCGCGACGGGCGGATCGGCAATGGCGTGGGCCTCGACACGCCGGCCAGCGCCGCCGCGATCCTCGCCGGGCTGGCGGCAGCGGGCTATGATATCGGCAATGCGCCGAGGACCGGCGCCGGACTGATGACCCTGCTGACCGGCGGCGTCACCAACGACCTGTCTTCATTGGATCGTCCCGGCGAGGTTGCCCTGCCGCTCGCCGATTATCGCATCGCCTTCGCCGCCATTCCGGCGCAAGCGCGCGCCGCCATGGTAGAGCGCTGGGGGGAGCCGGAGGCCGATCCCTTCGTGCGCGACGGCGCCTTTCGTCTGGCCGTGCATCGCTTTGGGGGTGTCGCACTCGCTGTTCAGCCCGCGCGCGGCTATAATATCGACCCCAAGGCCAGCTATCACGACCCCGCGCTGCCGCCGCCGCACGCCTATCTGGCTTTCCATATCTGGCTGGAGGCGCATTTCGGCGCACAGGCGGTCGTCCATGTCGGCAAGCATGGCAATCTGGAATGGCTGCCGGGCAAGGCGGTGTCCCTGTCCGAAAATTGCTTCCCGGAAATCTGCGCCGGGCCGCTGCCGCAACTTTACCCCTTCATCGTCAACGATCCGGGCGAAGGGACGCAGGCGAAGCGGCGCATCGGCGCGGTGATCGTGGATCATCTGACCCCGCCGCTGACCCGCGCCGAAACCTATGGGCCGCTCAAACAACTCGAAGCGCTGGTCGACGAATATTATCTGGCAGCCGGCATGGACCCGCGCCGGCTGGACCGGCTGCGACGCGACATCATCGACCTCGCGCAGAGCCAGGGGCTGGACAAAGATGCCGGCGCGCAGGGCGATGACGATGATGCGCTGTCGGCGATCGACAATTATCTGTGCGAACTGAAGGAATTGCAGATCCGTGATGGGCTGCATGTCTTCGGCGTTTCACCCGAAGGCCGGTTGCGCCGCGACCTGCTGATCGCGCTGGCGCGGACGCCGCGTGGGTACGACCATGAAGGGCAGGCCTCGCTGCTAAGAGCGATGGCGCAGGATCTGGACCTCGATTTCGACCCGCTGGATTGCCGGATGGGCGACCGCTGGAGCGGCGCGCGGCCGGAGGCGCTGGCAAGCATGTCCGACGAACCCTGGCGCACCCATGGCGATACGGTGGAACGGCTGGAATGGCTGGCGGCGCTATTGGTGGACAGCATCCATCGCCCTGCGTGGGGCAAAGCGACGGCAAAGGTGCTGGACGCCATTGCCAGCGATCTCGCCCCCCGTGTCGATGCCTGTGGACAGCGTGAAATGCAGGCGCTGCTCTGCGGCCTCGACGGGCGTTTCGTCATGCCTGGGCCGTCCGGCGCGCCGACGCGGGGGCGGCCCGATGTGCTGCCGACCGGCCGCAACTTCTTTTCGGTCGATACCCGCGCCGTGCCCACGGCCGTCGCCTGGGAATTGGGGAAGAAGTCGGCGCAGCTATTGGTCGAGGATTATTTCCAGCGGGAGGGCGATTATCCGCGCGCCATGGCCCTGTCCGCCTGGGGCACCGCCAATATGCGCACCGGCGGCGACGATATCGCGCAGGCGCTGGCGCTGATGGGGGTGCGTCCGCGCTGGGACTGGACATCCGGCCGGGTCGTCGGGTTCGAGATGATCACTTTGGCGGAACTCGGCCGACCGCGCGTGGACGTGACCTTGCGCGTGTCGGGCTTCTTCCGCGATGCCTTTCCCGAACAGATGGACCTGATCGACAGCGCCGCCCGCGCGGTCATGGCACTGGACGAGCCGGAGGAGGATAATCCCGCCGCCGCCCGCCACCGGCGCGAGACTGAAGCCCTGATCGGCGAAGGGCAGGACGACGCAACCGCCGCCCGGCGCGCAGGCGCGCGCGTCTTCGGGTCGAAGCCGGGGGCCTATGGCGCGGGGCTTCAGGCGATGATCGACGAGAAATTGTGGCACAGCCGCGCCGACCTGGCCGACGTCTATCTCGACTGGGGCAGCTATGCCTATGGCGCGGGGGTGGAGGGCGACGCCGAACGGAGCCTGTTCGCCACGCGCCTGAGCGAAGCCGATGCCGTCGTCCAGAATCAGGATAATCGCGAGCATGACCTGCTGGACAGCGACGATTATTATCAGTTCGAAGGCGGCATCGCCGCCGCCGTCGAGCATCTGAAGGGCGCAAAGCCCATCAGCTACCATAACGACCATAGCCGCCCCGAACGCCCGGTCATCCGCACGCTGGAGGATGAGATCGGCCGGATCGTGCGCGGGCGCGTGACCAATCCCAAATGGATCGCGGGCGTCATGCGCCATGGCTATAAGGGCGCGTTCGAAATTGCCGCGTCGGTCGATTATCTCTTCGCCTTTGCCGCCACGACCCATGCCGTGCGCGACCATCATTTCGACGCCGTCCATGCCGCCTTCATCGAGGATGAGGCGGTGCGCGCCTTCATGGCCGATGCCAACCCCGCCGCCCTGCGCGAAACCGCCGCGCGCCTGAGCGAGGCGCTGGAGCGCGGCCTGTGGAAACCCAAATCCAACAGTGCGGGCCTGTTGCTCGCCAGCCTTTTGATTTAACGCGTTTTCTTAACCAGCAGATGAAGCCATCTGCTTGGAAAACGCTCTAGCAGGAGCATGACGATGGTGGAACGCACCGAGGAACAGCATAAGGCCAAGATGCAGAAGAAGCAGGCCGCGCATGACAAGATCATCGCCGGCAAGACGGTGGAGAAAGGGCTGCTGGTCGTCCACACCGGCAAGGGCAAGGGCAAGACCACGGCTGCGCTCGGCATGGTGGTGCGCGCGATCGGCCATGGCAAGAAAGTGGGCATCGTCCAGTTCGTGAAGGGCGCGATGACCACGGGTGAGAAGGTCGTGTTCGACGCCTTTCCCGATCAGGTGGAATTCAAGGCAATGGGCGAAGGCTTTACATGGAACACGCAGGATCGCACCCGCGACATCGCCTTGGCGCGCGAGGCGTGGGAAGAGGTCAAGCGCATGATCGCCGACCCGGCCTATGCCATGGTGCTGGCCGACGAGCTCAATATCGTGCTGCGTTACGACTATCTGCCGCTGGACGAGGTGATCGCGGTGCTGGCCGCGCGGCCGGACATGAAGCATGTCATCGTCACCGGCCGCAACGCGCCCGAAGCGCTGATCGAACAGGCCGATCTGGCCACCGAAATGACGCTGCTCAAGCACCCGTTCCGCGAGCAGGGCGTCAAGGCGCAGCCCGGCATCGAATTTTAGGGCCGACCGACATTCAGTTCTGACGGCCTGCAAATGGCGCTTTTCCGTGCTTCCGGTGCTCACGGACATTTAGTCCGCTGCGCTCCGGGTCACGTAAAAACACCATTTTCGACTCGTCATCTCCTGAATGTCGATCGCCCCTAGGAGGCGACTGCCGCCGCCAATGCGCGGGCGGCCTTCACATAGGCCGGGCCGCCGCACACGGTCCAGGCCTGCGGAATGCCGATCCGCTTGATGTTCTGGAGCGCGGGATGGTGCATCATCTCCGTGCCCTGATCGGTGACCCGGTCGGTCGCGCTATCGACGATCAGATAGTCCGGCCGCGCCGCGACAACTTCTTCCAGCCGCATCTGCGACAGGGATGGCCTGCCCAATGTGCCGGCCAGATTGATAAGGCCGACCCGCTGCATCAGATCGTCGATCAACGTGCCCGTGCCCGTCAGATAGCCGCGACGCTGATAATAGGCCGCGATCCGGCCGGGTGGCACCTTGCCGATATGGCGCAGGTCTGCGTCCATCTGTGCGATGAGCGCCTCGCCCCGCGCGGGATGGCCTACCGCCTTCGCCACATCACGGATGGAGGCAAGGATCGCGTCGTAACTATCAGCGCCTTTGAGATCCAGCGCCGGATAATGGCGCGCCTTCAGCACCGCGATCGCCGAATTGCGCCGCACCGGCATGCCGATCATCAGGTCGGGATCGGCGGCCAGCACGGCTTCGGCCGATCCATTCAGGACCGGCAGGCCGCGTACCTGCGCGGCGACGGCGGACATATGCGGATCGGCCGCATTATGCGTCAGCCCGGCAATCTGGTCGCGATCGGCCAGCGCCACCACCAGCTGATCCGCGCACAGGTTGAGCGACACGATCCGGCGAGGCACCGATGGCGCCTTGCGCATGGGCGCGGCGGACAGCGCCCATCCCGTCACGCCTGCCGCCACGGCCAGGATCAGGCCGCCCAGCAACCGGGAAGACGGGACATGCTTCATGGCAACAGCCCATAGCGCCCCGTTTCGGCGACGCAACCATGATGGCATGGGTCGCGCTATCGCCCCACTGGTCCCAGCGCGATCTGGGCGGCCTCACGCCTCGCGCCGCCCTCCACCATCTCCACCGGGGGGCCGCGCCGCACACCTACTGGCAAGGGCACGGCCGGCGCCGGGGTCCAGCTCTTGTTGGCGGGCGGCATGACCTGTCCCACGATCGGCACGGCGCCGCTCGGATCGGCGGGCGCTTGCGCCGCCGCCATGGCCGGCACTGCCGGCATTGCCCCGTCGCGATGGGCCAGAGAAAAGCGCGCGATCCGGCCGATCATCGGCTCGGCGCCGCCAGCTGCGGTCTGAAAGGCCGGCGGCGTGCCCCACCAGCCGGTCCAGCGGAAGAAGAGGTGCGTGCCCACCTTCGCCGTCTTGTCCAGGCTGGCACTCCAATAGGGTACGACCCAATCGGTATGATAATGGGTGGCAAGGCCCACCGGCCGGAACACCGCCCCGGCCAGCGCCGCCTTGGCGATGCTTTGCGCGCGCATCCAGGCTGCGGGCGATGGCGTCCGCGCCAGTGCGCCGTCGCAGGTAAAGGTGAACTGGCAGCCGGTCCGCCGTTCCTGCCCCTGAAATACGACGCCGCACACCGATTTGGGAAAAGCGGGATGACGCACGCGGTTGAGCACGACCTGTGCCACCGCCTGTTCGCCGACGGCATCGTCGCCCGCCTCATAGATTTGCGCGGAGGCAAGGCAATCGGTGGCGCGCGCCAAGTCCGCCGTACCGCCGGCAAAACGGAAAGGACTGGCCGCCGGATTGGAGCGCTGCGAAAAGGGAATGGCTGCATTGAGCGCCCGCGCCTTGTCCGTGCCGAGGGCGTAGATTGTCGATGGTTCGACCTTAGGCACGGGTGGCGCCTTGTCGATCCGCGCGGGCGTGGCGCGGGCGCTCACCGGCGCCTGTTCCGGAACGGCGGTGGGCGCCTGCCGCCACAGCGTCGGCATCGCCAAAACCGCGATCAGGATCAGCGCCGACAGGCTGCCAAGGGCGATCCGGTGCGCGGCGGAGGTCATGCGTCAGCTACAGTTGCGCAGACCGCTTGGGGGTCGGCGCGGGGCAAGGGGCACGAAGGAGATGGGCTGGATCGGGGCATCGCCATGCGACGCGGACTCACCCACTTCGAACAGATGCTGGAGGAAGGAGATCATCGCCTCCCGCCCCTTCTCGCTCAGCACCACACGCATCCGGCGATGATCGCGCGGGTCGAAGCGGCGGACGACGAGTTCCGCCTCCTCCAGGCTTTCGATCCGGCGCATCGTGCCTGTCGCGCTCTCACCGGATATGGCCATGATGTCCTTCACGCACAGGAAGCGTCCTTCTTCCGCGACGGCGAACAGTTCCAGCATGATGTCCCAGGCGGAATCGCGGAACACATGTTTGGGGAAATGTTCGGAACAGTTGATCCGCGCCTGCTGCGTCTGGCGCGCGAGGGCGAGCAGCGAGGTGCCGGACAGGTCCGGGTTCGATGATCCCTCTCTTCGTTCGCGCGAGGCCATGCCATCTTCCTTGCATCGGTTTCTCGTGGAGCAGGCCCAAGGCTGCGCCTTCCGTAGCCGGGGCAGATTGCCGGGCGGGGGGTTCACAAGAGCACCGAGTTCTGATTCAAGATACCCGTGAATCGAAACGGACCCGCTCTTGATAATGACCCCTCGCTGTCGGATCTTCGACGGGT
>Ga0180008_1000357_pt1 | contig 41770 bp, 50 predicted proteins | sample MM_PW_MetaG_FD_121121 | JGI IMG/M metagenome (GOLD analysis project Ga0180008, IMG submission 121121) | Groundwater microbial communities from the Aspo Hard Rock Laboratory (HRL) deep subsurface site, Sweden - MM_PW_MetaG | ecosystem: Environmental > Aquatic > Deep subsurface > Groundwater... | reverse complement strand
TTAAAGAAGGAAACCTTATTTTATATGATAAAGATTATCTTGAAAATGCTAATGCTTTTGCAACAGTATATGAACCCTTCCTTAAATCAGAAAAAGATTTTGTTATTAAAACAGATTATTCTGGTTTATTTAGTCAAAGAAAATAATGTGTGATTACTATCCAATACAATTATATATTCCAAGATATTTTTAAATCAAGAATCAAAGAACAAATTTTATTATTTAATTTTTATCTAGTTTATACAATTCTACTTCATCCAAATCATATTTTACTCCCCTTGCAAAAGGAGTCACATTTGATCCTGGGATAAAAGATAGAAGAAATGTTTTCATGTTGTTTGGATCTTTAGGTCTTTCATCCACTTTTATTTTATTATCATTAATAGAAGTTACATAACCAATTTCATAACCCTTACCTGAATCAACAAGAACTTGGTCATTAATACCAATCTCTTTTCCAGAAACTTTTTCTAAACTCAATCCCATAATAAATCTATCCCCCAACAGTTTTTAAGGATTATTGTAGTTTAATGTTAGGTTACATCCTTATACAAAAACAATAACAAAGGCATAACATCTTCTTTTTCTGCCCTTAATTTTTTTAATACTTTCTCAAATTCAGGCATATCTCTAAAGAATTTCAAACTATAAGAAAAAGACGATCGCTTCTCTTTTAACTCAGGAAACTCATCAAACAACTCTTTCTTTAACTTAATAACATTCCAAGCTTGGGCACTTTCGCTATAAGCAACAACTATCTAAATCTTCTTTTTTAAGAATCAAATATCTAAACTTTCCTTGTAATAATTCTCTAGCATATCCATTAATAACAGAACAAGTTATTGCTTCGTTCTTTGAATCTTTGATAATTTCCATTACAGGGATAAAATCAGCATCACCAGAAATTAATACACAAACTTTACACTCTTTTTTAACCAAAGTTTTTCTGATCATATCTGAAGCAATTAATACATCAACTCCTTTTTCAATTTTAATTTTTAATTTCTTAATATATTTGAGTTTTCTTGTTTTTACAATCACGCCGTCTTTCTTCAACTTATCTAAAAATTTAATATGATTATAATATACTTCCTTATCGTCTTTTATATCTGGAACCGCATTATAATACCTTATTTGTTTTAAAATTAAATCAAATTTCTCACATATTAATTTTGCTAAGCAATTAAAATCAATTCTTTTAGATTTCCCAATTAAGGATTTAGAATTATGATACCAGTTACTGCCATCAATAAAAACTATCGCTTCCCTTTTTAACATTTTAAGGTACTCCCGGCATTGTCCGAAGACCATACCGGGGAGATAATTACTTTTAATAGGAGGTTAGAATATATAAATCTTGTGATTTTCCACCGGAAAAATAGTGCAACGCCCGGTCAAAATGGTAGAACGCCCACGCCGTAAAACCGCCCATCTTGGCATCGAGGTGTGATGTACTTTTCCTCAAAGTTTGAAGTTTTTTTTATTCATCATTGTGTGGATCTCAATGATTTATATATCTTGTGATGGGTTATGGATGGATTTTTATCTTGCCCCTACATTTATACATAAATAGTAACATTTATAAATATGTAGGGATAATATCTCTTATGGTAATAATAAGGAAGAAAACAGTGAAAGGGAATAGCTATTTTTACTTAGAGCATAGTTTTCGAAAGGACGGAAAGGTAGAGAAAAAAGAATTATACTTGGGAAAAGAAATTCCAAAAGATATAGAAAAGGTAAAAAAAGAATTTATTTCAGAAATATACAATGAAACTTGGCTAAATCAGTTAGATAAGATAAAAGAAAATTATTTTAGAGAACAAAAGAAAACACCCCATTCTGCAAGAGAAAAAGAAATAGAAAATTTTATGATTAAATTTACTTATAATACTCAAAGAATTGAGGGCTCTAAGCTTACATTAAGAGATACTGCAAATCTTCTAGAAAAAGGGGAAGCTCCTAAAAAACCATTAAGAGATATAAAAGAAGCAGAGGCTCATAAGAAGGTTTTTTATGAAATGTTGAAGTATCCTAAGGATCTTAATCTTCAAATAGTATTGCAGTGGAATAAAACATTGCTTTCAGAGACTAAGCCAGATATTGCAGGAAAAATAAGAAATCACGGAGTTGCAATTTCTGGAAGTAAATTTATACCCCCCTTAGCAATAGAATTAGAGATTTTGCTAAAGGAATTTTTTAATTGGTATAATAAAAATAAAGGTAAATTGCATCCAGTAGTTCTTTCAGCATTAGTTCATTTAAAATTTGTAACAATTCATCCCTTTTCAGATGGAAACGGCAGAATTTCAAGATTGATGATGAATTTTATTTTGAAAAAAAATGGATTTCCAATGTTAGATATTCCTTATGAAAATAGAAATGGCTATTACACTGCATTAGAAAGATCTCAGGTAAAACAGGATGAAAAAATATTTTTGCAATGGTTTTTTAAAAGATATTTGAAAGAATATAAGAGATTGATTTAGTAATTGTCTAATTGCTGGGGTCAACACTTGATTCTTAATGATTCAATTGTGTGTGGATCTCGTTCATTTATAAAGATTGTCGTTGGGGTTTTGGATAAAAGTTTATATTATAGTTAATCAGGAAATGAAAGAAACTTTAGCACATGCCCAGAAATTAAATACAGATACTGCGTGTTTTGTTCTTGCTAAAGCCTACCCTGGAACAGAAATGTATAATTCACTTGTTGGACAGCACGGAGAAAAATGCCTGCAAAGATATGTGCATCTCGGAGATAAAATTCCGTTAGATAGTATCTCCCACAGGGGCAATTTTGACAAATATCACATAGGAAATGAAGCATCATTTTCACAGGCAACACCAGAGCAGACAAGGGAAATGTTAAAAAAAGCCTACACTCTTTATTATAATGGAGATAAAACTAAACAACATGAAGGGGATTTAGTTGCAGCTTAAAATGGATAAACAATTATTGGGTTTTATAGCAAAGGCAAAAAAACAAGCATATGCTTCAACTAGTGCCAAACCCAAAAAAACAAAAGATGGTGGAAAAACATATACAATAAAACAAGGAGATTATGTCTATACTGATACTTACTTTGGAAACTTAATTGATTGTGGACAGGAAAGAGTCTATTTCAAGGGAAAAGTTATTTGGGCTATGGCTTACAGAGGAGGAATGTGCAGAGGAAAAGAACATATGGATAATGTTGCTTTTGATTTCTTAAAAGGTTGTATTAGTAAAATGCCAAAAGAATTTCCTGCAAGAGGTCCAAAAGTAGTAAAAAAAGGCGACTGGAAATATGAAAACAAATGGAAAGGAGATATAAGAGGATTTATCGGAGAAGAAAATATTTATTATAAAGGAGAAAAAGTTTGCTTTAGAAATTATGTTGGAGGTTTAATTAAAAATAAAAAATGAAAATCTACATAGCCTACAAATTCAAGGAAAAAGATACTGAAGAATTAAAGAAAAAACTAGAAGAGTTAAGTAAAGTTGTAGAAGAATCTCTTAATTGTGAAACATTTATCTTTTTCAGAGATGCTCAGAACTGGGGTGAAAAGAAAATGAATATTAAAGAAGTTGTAGATAAAGCTATGGAGCACCTTAAAGAATGTGACGTGGTTCTTGTTGAAGCATCTGTAACCAAAAATGGTTGAATTCGTCTATAAACAGCATCGACACCAGAAAAATAGACACAGCACCCAGAAGATATTCCACAAAAATACAATTCATTGACTTTATTTTTCTTGCAATATTTTTCTAAATCAGTATTATAAAAAGCACTATAAGCTTCTTTAGATATAATTTTATCTGGATTTGTTTTTTTTAGAGCATCTATTATTGAAATATTCCACAAAAACTTATCTCTTTTTTCTTTTTTATTTCCTTTTTTTGGAGCATATTCATCCCCCCATAATCTATTCATTACAGGGTTTGCTTTCGCTCCAAGTTTTCCTTTGGTTAGTATTACTTTATGCCCTTTTTTCTTAAAAGTAGAAATTAATTTTAGCTGATTAGAAATCAATTTATTTTTATCTTTTCTTTTTGAAACATCTGCATTAAACATGTCAATTATTATTAGTGCTTTCATCTTCCTTTATCAAACCTCTTTATTATTTCTTTAACAAACTTATTTCCTCTTGTAACTTTATTAAATTCTTTTCTATCAAAAAATGCAAATCCACAACCTTCTCCCAAGGAGATTTTTGAAACATCATTTAATTTCCCATAAAAAACATGTACTTCTGAATCAAAATCAAATTTAAACAAAAATTTAACTTTCAGTTTAACCCCAATTTCCTCTTTAAGTTCACGAGACATGGCTTTTTCAATAGATTCTCCAGGATTCACAATTCCTCCAAAAAAAGTCCAAACTCCAGGCCATTTTCTATAAGTCATTGTTTTCTTTTGAAGCAACGATTCTCCTTTATTGTTCTCTATTATGCAAACTGCTGATTTTCCTGTAGGTTTCATTTCACTCTAATATACCTCTTTTTAAAAATTGATTTTTTAAAAGGCAGGCCAGTTATTGCAATTCTTTTATATTTTGCTTTGTCTTTAAGTGCATTTTCATAAATTACTGCAAAAGCAAATTCTACACTAGGATTAACAGTTTTATTTTTTATTTTAGCCTTTATTTTCATTCCTTTAGGAAGATAATAACAAAACCAAGATTTATCACTTACTTTAAACTTTTCTTTCCACTTTTTTGGAATTTTAAATCCATCTTTTACTATTAATAAAAAATCTATATCTGACCATTTTCTTATCCCCTTACTTGTCTTTTTACCTTTAGGATTATATCCAAATTCATTTCTTATAATGGAACCAAATAACCTGATATGTTTTACTTTATCTAACTGGGATTTCAATTCAGATAAACAGAGTTTCTTAGCTTTTTCTAAAATCTCTTTTTGTTCTTGTTTTGTTAGGGTTGTTTTTGTCACCTTCACCACCTACTTATTGGTATTTTTACTTTTTCTTTAGGATGAGCTAAAATTTGTTTCATTAAATTATCTTTGCCATTAATGTAAATACAATTAGGATCTGTATCTTTGTATGCTCTTGGATCAGGATATACAAATCTTTTTGCTAACCTTCTCTCCACTTTTAATCCGCATTTTTTGTAGAAAGGGACATTTTTATTTGAACAGAAACCAATCATTGTTTTCTTTTTTTGTTTACCATATTTTATCTGTGCTCTTTTTACTTTTTTGCCATATCCTTTTCCCTTTATCTCAGATATTAAATCAGCACTTCCAAATATTTCATAACTTTTTCCTAAGAATTTTATTTTAATAAGTCTTATTCTTCCAGAAGATAAAACTTCATTATCTTTATTATATAAAATAAAGAAAATATCATTAGCATACTTCTTTCTGTTTTTTATGCTTAAAGGTTTGTTCTCTCCCCAGTCTTCTATTCTGGTTTTATTCCACTTTTTTATTTGTTTATCTGGCAATGATTTACCTTTTTTTATTATTAGTTTCATTTCAAAATATAAATGCTTTTAATTCCCCACCATTTTTTATTTATAGCATGCAAATCAATCGAAGAAATTAATTTTAGGTTTAAATTAAACTTTGGATCCTTATTTATTCTGATGCATTTATCCTGAGGGTTCCCTTTCTCGATATACAATTTAATGTTTTTTTTCTTTGAAAGAACATTATAAATGCTTAATTTTTTATTATTACTCCAGATTTCCCATCTATTCTGAAGTTCTAATGGTCTATCTTGGCTATCTTGTGCCCCATTCTGTATGTCAGAAATTATTAAACCTTTTACAGAACAAACCCTGTTCAATTCTTCCAAATATTTTGCTTTATCCTTAATATATTGTATTGTTCTTTGACTAAAAACTAAATCGAATGTATTTGACTTAAAAGGAAGTTTATTATCTGCATCCGTTATGAATAGCTTTGGTAAATTTTTATCAATTTCATTTTTTGTAAATATTTTCTCCATAATACCAAATTTTCTTATGAGTTTTAAGTTCCAACGGGGCTCTTTATTTATCCCAAAAGTAGCTATTTTGTTACCATATAGTTTCTTTAGTTCTAATAACAGTTTTCCATAGCCACATCCAACTTCTAAAATTTTTATTCTTTTTTTATTTTTTAGCAAAAAATTTATTTCTTTGTTAATATCTCCTAGAATATCTGCTGTTTCCTCTAATCCTCTGCGTCTGCCTCTGTTCCACTCTATCACCCTTTTTCCTTTTACTTTTTTGAAATTGTATATTGTCATCTTGTCACCGCGTATAAATAATCATCATAATATTTTCCATCTTTGAGCGTGTTCTTTTTTATAACTCCTTCAAATTTGTACCCTGCTTTTTCCATCGATTTTGCTGAGGCTTTATTATATGATCGGCAATAACCATAAATTCTCCTCAATTTATATTTTTTAAACCAGTAATTGAGAGCAATTTTCTTAGCTTTGGACATTATTCCTTTATTTCTATAATCTTTATGAAGATAAGATGAACTTTTTCCCTTTAGTGTTGGAATAATATCATGTAGACTTATTTTACCTATCACTTTTCCACAGATTTCTATAACGAGTGAATCACTATCCTTGGGTTTCTTTTTTATATTTTTTTTAAATTCTAATTTAAATTCCTTTTCAGAATCTGGAAAAACCATGCCTTGGGATACGCCTTCATCATTATATGCTTCCCATAAGTCATTAACATCAGACAATTTTGGACTACGAACTATAAAATCATTATTTTTTATTTTCATCTCAACTCCTTAAACAAATTTACTGAAAGCTTCTTAAATCCAATCTTCTTCCAAGTCTTTAATGCTGTTTTGTTTTTTAGATAAACATTAGATTTGAAATATTTTATCCCATTCTTCTTTAATATCTTCAAAGCTTCCTGAGTTAGCTTTTTGGCAATTCCTTTTTTTCTGTAATTTTTATGAACAACAGTAGAATCCAGATAACCATACTTCTTTATCTTGAAAAATTTATCCTGCTCTTTAATAAAAAATTCCTTGTATCCAACAACTTTTCCATCAATTTCGGCAACAATAAAAAATCTATTTTTCTTTTTCTCTTTAATGGATTTTTTTGCAGATTTTAAATGATTTAGTTTTTTTGCTGGCTCAAGTAAAGGATCTATCCATTTATGAATCTCCCAAAACTGCTTAAATAATTCTGAGATATCATTTTCATCATCATCATCGCCTAGCTCTAACTTAACATGACTTAAATCAATATGTGATAGGTCTACACCGGAAGCCAATAAAGTGCATGTTTCAATATGATTATTTTTGGTTATTTTATCCAAGAGATATGATGATAAGGTTGCCAATCCGCCAAGAGAATAGCCTAACAAATGGATCTTTGCATCTGGATTTGCATATGGTAGGTACCTTTTTGTTCCAGCCTTAATAATTTTGCACAAAGATTGGATATCACAAAGCATTTGCTCAAACCCAAGGTAAAGGCGAATAGCATTATCAAAAATCATTTGGCTAGAGTTTAAATTGTTATAGGGAAATTTGATTGGACGTCGCCAATGATGAAATGGAATCGGCATTAAGACGCAGGCCAACTTAGGATATGTCGCATTTAAGTCTGAGTAGTTCTGATTATAGCCATCCTCCAGCAATTTAGATAGACTTTTGGATTTGTTGTAATAATAAAACAACTCTAATGACTTCTCATCGAAGCCATTAATAAATATAATTATGTGCTCGAATTCAGTCCCACTATTTATATTTCGTGGATAGAAGAGAATATCGAAATCATTATTGCGTGAAATTACTTTTTCTGTTTCTCCTTTAACCAATTTTGTCTTTTCTTTTATAAGGGGATACCTTTTATGCTCACTAATAAAGCGGATTTGTTTTAGTTCTTTTAAATTAAACCTATTTGGAAGCCGTTCAGTAAACCTCAATGAATCCCCCCAAAAACCAGTCACCATTGATACAAAGAAGCCGATTTTATTGCATCACTGGATTATTTGATAATAAAAATTAAGTTAGTCCGAATCATGATTTGAATTATTGTTTTGAAAAGGTTTTAGTCTTCTTGCATATCCATGCGATAGAAAGAAATCCCGCGGATTTGAATATGAATAATATCTCGCCATATCATCAGCCGTATCAAAACCATTTTCCCTTGCCAGTTCATCGACATCATCATAGCCAAGCAAAGGTCCTATAACAGTGTTAATCGCTGTTTTCTCATCTTCAGTAAGACTATTACAGCCTTTAAAAATCCTTACACCCAAATTTCCGATTTTAATTTCTTTTGCCATTTATCCTCCTATGACGCAAAAAGACAGACACACAATATAATTACACAAGTCAATTTGTCAAGCAATTTATCCGACGACATCTCCTATGTGGTTGATCAGCAATGTGATAAGGGATGCTAATATTTATATATAAAAAAGAGTATTTATAAACTTTATTGATTTATTGTATTATTAGTAATAAATCTAATCGCGAAATATTTCCTATTCGCGAGGATAAGCAAGAAAAAATAGAAGTTCATGTTGCAGGATTTTGTTTCAGATTAAAAGGAAAGAGAGTCCAATTATTGGTGGGGAAACGACGTAAAGATCGTGACCTATTTCCTAGCAAATGGGAATGTGGAGGAGGCCAAGTAAAAAAGAATGAAAATTTTGAAGAGGCGATGCGAAGACAATACTATGAGGAATTTGGAATAAGAGTTAATGTATTATCTCCTATATTTTCATATGAGATATTAAGACCAAATGGGCCCAAAATTCCCGGAATTAAATTTCTCTGTAAATCTATAGATAACGGCAATGAGGATATTATTCTAAATAAAAGAGAATTTTCAGAATACAAATGGGTATCAGAAAGACAATGTTTAAAATTAAACCTGATCACTGGAGTGATATCACAGACAAAGGCTGCTTTTAGATATATTCGTGCAAAGCAAAACCTACTCGGCCCTGCAATGCTACCAGTGGAAAAGACTCTGTGTGTTGCCCAGTATATAGGTTTACGGAATTGGAAGAAATTCCTGAGTTTTCTGGGCTGGTAGCCGATCCAAATAGGCTATGGGACGCAACCTGTCCCGGATTAATTTTTTTCTGACCTTCAGGTACAGTTTCAGCGATTTGATCCGTTATTATACAAAAGAAAAATAATACAAAAATACCGGCGAGAATTTTCTTACGCATGAACTCCTCCGATTTTTCACTTTAGTTCCCTTTTGAAAGACGAGACAATATAATTGGTTGTTTAATATTATGTCAAGAAATATAAGAACATATTGCCGATGATATTATAAAATCATTGGTGCAAACATCATCCACTGACAGAAATTGTCAGCCATTGTTTAAAAGTATCATATTTGTGAAGGATAGAGCACCTTTGTTAAACAATATTTATCAGAACATCAAATTCCCTAATTTAATACTATAATGATTTCCATTACTAATTCCTGTCTGTATTAATACACTACCTTTAACTCTTCCGATTATTTATTTTATGCTCCAAATCCTGAAGGCCTAATAATATCAAATTTCTTTCCTAACATTTGCTGAATGACTTCTGACATCTGTTTTTGCTTCTTTGCCAGATCAAATATCAATTTCATAAATCCTTTACCATTTTGGATATTTCCCAGTTCCTTATTTAGATTTTCAAACTTCTCTTCCAATTCTGAATACGATTCCTTTACTATAGATAGCTCTTCACTCATCTCCATTTTTTCTTTGTTAGCCCTTGAGATTTCATCGCCTTTGACCAATTCGGAAGTCTCTTCTTCGAGTATTCCCTCTCGATCAAGATAACGATTAACTTCCTTACTGGCCATTGTCCAACCATAGCGATAACACAATTTGAAAGGATTTTTTAGCTTATTGGCATAAAAGGTCGCAGAACTATGTCTCATCATATGAGGAGTAACTCTTCTGTTCAATGTCTTTGCTCCCAAACGCTTAATCATCATTTTTAAGCTTGGATATGTCATCGGAAATAACTGTGCCTGCGGATTGCCCTTGGCTGGATGCATCTTAAGCCAATCCTTTATATATTTGGTAGACAGTGGAAGTGAAATAGTCCTGGGTTTTGTTTTGCTGAATTCTAATCTGATCATAAAGCAACCTATATTTTCCTTCCAAAACAGATGATCGCTTTTAAGCCTGACATTTAATATTTCCTCTACTCTGGCTCCCGAATCAAATAAAACCGCTATTATAGCCTTATCCCTCGGGTTTCTTGCGTATTCAATCATTCGATCGACTTCGTCTCTGTTTAATGCCGGGATTTCTTTAACTGAAACATAGGTATCAATCCACTCCACAAGCTCAGGATAAACTTTGTTATTTCCATCTTTCCACTTCCAGAATTTCTTTATTGCCTTTTTTATGTCTGCTTTTGTTGCCTCGCTATATGGTGAGCCAAAATAGGTTTTATATTTGTCGTTCTCCAAATCCTGGATATATGTTTCCATGTCCTTTTGATTCACCTGATTAAATGACGTTCCAAAAGCATCTGAAATCTGCCTTAAGATACCCAGATATTTGAGGCATCTGGAGGGACCAATCTTTTTCTTACATTTACCGAGAATTGTCTTGCCAAGAGCACAGTCATGAATAAAATCTAAGATGAGGTTTTTATTTTCAGTGTTGATGACTTTGTCTTCTTTGAGTCGATCTAAGGCTTTCCTGTATTTCTGGGTTCTAGAATGGATATCAATCTTACCCTCGGGATGTATCTGAATTTTGGATTTGTTCATCATTTTATAGTATTAACTATATCGTCGATATTTAAATTCATTGCCCCTATTTTGTAACAGAAAGACATCACGCCCACGCCGAAGAAGATACCTTCTTGGCACTTCTATGAGATGAAGATTATGTGTTTGTTTTGGTTCTTATAGGATTTGTAACAATATTATTATTCATGTTGTTTGTGAAGTGCTTGAACTATATAATTATTGTCGATATTGAATAGCTATTATCTTTTATAGGGCTTATGTTATTAATTACTAAGTAGTTACAGTATAGCAAGATTTATAAAGACTAAATTTGTTGAAAATGTACAATGGTTTTATGTGATTCAGTGAACCCAGTTGAAAGATATGATGGTAAAAATGTAGATACTATGCCGAAACTTTTAGCTGATGGCAGAGTTCCAATGAGCACATCCCAATTAATGAATTATAGGATTAATGAGGGTGGTCGTTTTGCTGATTGGAAAAATTTGTATTTTGATACTTCTGATTTAATTGCTTATGCTTCTAAGGGAGACGGAAAGGTTAAATTTATTTTAACTGTTAAGAAAAATGGAAAAATAGACGAGAAGAATGGAAGAAAATCTTTAGGATTAATTAGTCCTAGTTCAAAATTAAGTTCTGGAGCAATTGAGCTTGGTCAAGAACAATATAATGCCTTAAATGGTATTGAAGTGAATATAAAAGATTTAGGAAGAACTGGGAAATATTTAACTCAAGATGAAATTTTAGGCAATCCTGTATGGAGAATTTTGGCAAGACATCCTAATGCAGTCCCTAAAGAATTTGCAGAAGATTCTAATTTGTTAAAAGAATATACTTCTTGGGTAGAATCTCAAACTGGAGATAATGAAAACATGGCAGTTTATGTTGATTCATTAGGAAAATCACCAAAGCTTAGGGCGTGGTATGTCAACGGGCTTGACTACAGGTCGTATGCTTTTGGCAGGAGCGATCTTGACTATGGCAATGGTCGTTTCGTTGGTTTAGCGCCAGAGGCGCATGCTTCAAGAATTGCAAGACCAACTTTAGAACAGGCTCTATCTATTGTAAATTTACATTTGGGTAAAGTTAAATTAGGGAAAAAATAAAATGAGTTTAAATTTAAATCCAGCACCTCAAAATTATAAGACTTTTCCTGAAGAAGGAACAGATAAACTTGTAAAGTTAATGCCTAAATTAATTGCTGAAGGAAGAAATCCTTTATCTGTTGCAGGATTAATGGAAGCTAGATTAAAACATGGCAAGGATTTATCTGATTGGATGGATAATTATTTTTTTACTGGTGATGCTGTTGTTTACCATCCTGATGGAAGAGTAAAAGTAGTTACAGATTCCGAACATTTAAGAGGAATTAATTCTCAAAGTGAACTAAGATTAGGAGCTTTAATTTTACATGATGGTGTTTATGATACTCTTCAAGGTCAAGAATTTACAAGATCAGAGCTAGAGAAACATACTGGAGATTGGTTAAGTGCGAAGACAGTAAAGAAAAATCCTTTATGGAAAGCTTTAGCTAGAGATCAAAATTTACTTAATGAGTACACTGATTTTACTTTTAGTGAAGCAAAAACTAGGTTTAAGTATGACAAAAATATGGGTGTTTATTTAAGTTCTGCTACTGGAGATTCGCCCCTTTTAAGGGCGTGGTATGTCGGCAAGCTTGGCCTCAGGTCTGATGCTTATGGCAGGGACGATCTTGACATTGGCGATGGTCGTTTCGTTGGGGTTAGCACCGGAGGTGCTGAAGCTTCTAAAAAGTCGCAAAAAAATTAGTGAGATTTCTTTTTTTGCACATATCTTTTTATATGGTTTTTATTACAAAATTTTATCCTAACCAATCTTATGATTGAAGTAAGCTAGGATATACGTCCTTTCATTATGGCAACTAAGTTGTTATAAAATACAATCACAACACCTAATGTGTGAAGTGATGGTGGGAAACACATGTAAGTGAAAGGGCTATTTTGCCGGCGTGGTATGTCAACAGGCTTGACAACAGGTCTAATGCTAATGGCAGGAACAATCTTGACAATGACAATGGTCGTTTCGTTGAATATACTAGCTTACTTTTTAGGATTTATTATAAAATGTATAATCAATTATGTTCTTATGAAAATCTTTTATTAGCTTATAAGAAAGCAAGAAAAGGAAAGACTAAAAGAAGATATGTTAAAAGATTTGAAGAGGATTTAATTAATAAAATAAAATTATTAAGAGAAGAATTGCAATTTTTAACTTACAAACCTCACAGACTTAAGGTTTTTATTTTACGAGAACCAAAAACTCGTAAAATTTCTAAATCTGCTTTTAGAGATAGGGTAATCCATCATGCTTTATGTAATTTAATTGTTCCAATCTTTGAAAAATCTTTTATTTATGATTCACATGCAAATCAGATAGGAAAAGGAACACATAAAGCTTTAGAGAGATTTGATAAATTCAAGAGAAAAGTTTCAAAAAATAATACTTTGAAGTGTTATTGTCTTAAAGCAGACATTAAACATTATTTTAAAGATGTTGATCATGATGTTTTGTTAGATATAATTTCTAAAAAGATAAAAGACGGGAAAGTTTTTTGGCTTATTAAAAGAATATTAGCGAATTTGCCTACAAGTAAATCGGGGGGGGCGACGCATTCCAAAGGAATGCCTCTTGGAAATTTAACAAGCCAATTTTTTGCTAATGTTTATCTTAATGAATTAGATTATTTTGTTAAGCATAAGTTAAAAGCTAAATATTATATTAGGTATGTTGATGATTTTGTAATCTTACATAATTCTAAGAAACAACTAGAAAATTGGAAAGTAAAGATAGATAATTTTTTAGGATTAAAGCTAAAGATAGAATTGCATAAAGATAAATCTAAAGTGTTAAGTCTAGAAAAAGGGGTAAATTTTCTTGGTTTTAGAATTTTTTATTATCATAAATTATTGAGAAAAAGTAATATGAATAATTTTGAAAGAAAATTTAATGAACTAAAGATCATGTATAAAGAAGGATTGATAACTAGAGAAAAAGCAGTAGAATCTTTTGAGGGCTGGCTTACTTATGCAACTTGTGCAAACACTTTCAAGCATAGAAAGTATAGGATAAAGTTGTTTAATAAATGTTTTAAAATTGATAAGAGAATAAATAATTCAAAAAAGATTTTAAATTTTGTAAGAAAAATAAAAGAAAGTGAGGCAAAGTTTAGTATTCAGAAAACTTTCTATCTTTTTAGCAAGAGATTAAGCATTAAAAAAATTGCAATAAAAAGAGATATAAAAGAATCAACTGTTTGGGAGCATTTAGCCAACTTAATAGAACATAAACAAATTTCTGTTTTTAATGTTCTTTCTAAAAAAAGAATATTTAAGATTTATTCTAAAATAAGAAACAAAAAAGATAAATTAAAAGATATTAAGTCAAGAATAAAATATAATTCAATAACCTTTGATGAAATTAATTGTGTATTAGCATGTATTAAGTCTAAATCAAATTAACCCTTTCCCCTTAGTCCCCCCCTATATACATACATATATACAGAGCTGACTTTTTTAGCTGATTTTTGAATTTTGGCGAATATAAAACTAGTTTTACACCCGCACATTTAAGGTGTTAAGATTTAAGCCATTTTTCTAGTGTTTCACGCATCTTACTCCTCTGGGTGCACTTGCCATATTTTCTAAATTTAGGAAGCAAGGATCTATGTGAAACAAGAAATATCCATCTGTCTTTGTACTTGCTGTTTAAATCTTCTAGTTTTTCTTGTAATTGTTTCTTTTTTCTTACAAGGCTCCCTGTTTCTATTTCAATAGCATAGGTTTCACCATTTATTGTAAAGACAAAGTCTGCATTTCTTGTTAGATATTCTTTTATGTGTTGGATTTGATCATATTCGTCTAAAAGTCTCCTTACAGACCACATAAGAAAAGCATGGGTTTTAGAGTGATTTAAAAAAGGTTTAACTATTACTGGAACAACTCTTTTTTCTTTAACACAATACTCATTTGCAAGAGAATATCCTCTTTTCATTAAAACTTTTATTTCTTCTTTACTTAATTTAGATTTTTCAAATACGCGATGAAAATTATCTTTCAATTTTCTAAAAGTTTCACGTTCTCTTTCTTCTTTAGACATATTCATTATTCTTTTCTTTTGTTCTAATTCATCAATATCATTTTGAACAAATCTTTTTTCGTTTTTTAATTCTTTTATTTGCTCTTCATGATCTAGTTCAATAAGAAGCTTTCTTGCTTTTGTCAAATTATTTTTTATATCCCCTTTATAATATTTTAATGTTTTTTCATGAAACACTGTATTTTTTGCTTCTTTTATTATAGTTTTTAACTTTTCTTTATCTATTTTATTTACATTTTCTCTTAAAAAATTATTAATATAATCTATTTCATCTTCAATTATTCTTTTTTCAAATTTAGCATTTCCAATTTTATTATTAATGATTTTGTAGATCTGATAAAGAATGTAGATTATTATTGATCCAATAATCATAGTCCAAGCAAGGTTATTAGTTAATATGGAGATTATAGGATTAACAATTATGTCAATGTTATATTTTAAATTTAATAATTCTTGGGAAAATGAACCTAATAAAATAGCTATAATAAAAAGAATTATCAAAATTTCTTCTGTTATAAAATTATTATTGTTTTTGTTAGTTAATTCCTCCTATTTGATATAATTTATTGGTAAATCTTAAAATCTGTTGCATTTGTTTTCTCACACTTTCTAACTCTTCGCTTAAAAGTTGATTTTGATTTTCAGATTTAGTTAATCTAGCTTCTATTTCTGTTTTTGTAACATCAACTAATAAATCTTCTTCTGTGATGGTATCTTTCATTCCTAGAAGTTCTGAGTAATAATGGATTTTATCTGATCTTTTCCAACCAAATCTGTATTTTAATGCAGATTCTGATTTGTATCTAGGCAACCAATAACAACATGAAATATGCCGAAAGTCATACATCGTTAATTCTGAAAACTTTTCACCAGCTTCACTAGGATTTTCACCTATAATTTTACTAGCTAATCTCTTCAAATACCTATTAACGACTTTTGGGTTAATAGGAAAAAGATAATCTTCTTTTTTCAGATCTTTTTCAATAATATAATCTTTTAATAATTTGGAACAAATCATTAATTTTATTCTTCTTCCAAAAGTTTTACTGATTTCATCACGGATATGTAATTCTTTACAATCTCCATAAAGATCTGAAACTTTAATATTAATTAATTCAGAAGGTGATCTTATGCCAGAATCAAAAAGAAACATGATTAATATTTTATATTCATATTTTGCCTTATCACATAATTGTTTAACTTGTTTTTCTGTTAAATAAACCCATTTTGGTTTATCTTGTGAAGTATCTAAATCATTACTTATATCTCTAATTTCAATACCTTTTTTCTTATTGACTTTGATCCACCAATGCCAAAATGCTTTAAAGATTTTAACGAAATAAGCGGTTGACGCGTATCTTTTGCCATCTTGTCGCACAATGTTACCTTTTCGCATATTTGTAAAGAATGTTATAACTTGTTCTTCGGTTACATCTGTAATTTTATCTAGATCATAAATTTCTTTGAATTTCATAGAAAAGAATCTTAGTTTATCTCTTAATGTATTGAGCCTTATGTAACTTCTCGGACCCTTAACATTGCAAATGGCTATATTAATTCCGTTTTCCATATCATCTAAATATTGTAAAATTAAATCAGAATTGTAAGAAGAAATGTTTGCGAGTCCTGAGTGTTGTGCTTTTTGTTTCCATTTTATGTATCGCTCTTTGTGGTTATAAGGATCGATTTTCATGGTGGTTGCTGGAGCTCTTGGAGTTTATAAAGAGCTCTATTATTTGTTGTAGCTATACTGATGTCTATATTGAGTCTTTATTTTACTCGTCTGTGTGTGGCTCTCCAGACTTTATAATTATTGTCGAGATAGGAGTGATGGGTTAATTGATAGGGGAAAAGATTATTATATGTTGTTTAACTAAATAGGATATGGTCTCTTGCCCCTGGGATGTTATGTTTCCCGCAACTATGAAATTCTGCGAAGAAAATTTGTGTTCCCTAGTAACTCAACCAGCAAATGCTTTTTCTAGTCTTATTTATGTTGTAATAGGGGTATTCTTATTATTTCATAAACAAAAGAACAAATTATTAAACACTCTTCCAATTATTTTTATTTTATTGGGAATAACTTCTTTTTTATATCATGCATCTTTTTCATTTTTCTTTCAAATATTTGATCTTGCATCAATGTTTCTTTTATCTTCCTTTTTAATAACTTATAATGTAAAAAGACTAAAGTTAATTAAGAGTTTTTATTTTTCATTTTTAATTGTATTTTTGATTCAATTTATTTCTTTTTTAATATTAAAACAAAAGTCAGGAGCAGTGATTTTTGGGATATTTATTCTCTTCTCTATTGCACTGGAGATTATTCTTTCATTTAAAGGTAGATCAACTAATTATAAATATTATTTGTTAGCAATTATAATTTTAATTGTTGCGTTAGTATTGTGGATACTAGATATCTTTCAAGTGTTTTGTGACCCTTCTAACCATATTATTAATGGTCATGCAATTTGGCACTTAATAAATTCTATCAGTTTAGTTTTTATTTACAAGTTCTACAACCAATTTAAATCTTAGAATTCTTCGTCCCACTAAGGTGCCAAAAAGGTACTACGCCCACGCCGGGAAAAGCATGGTCTTGTGATAATCGAGGGATGTATTTTTTCTCGTCGGATGATTTATGTCCGATACTCTTTAATATAGTTCTTTGATTTTATAAATATTGTCGACTACAATGGTGTGACAGATTATTAGTTTTTTAAGGAAAAGTTAAATTTATAACTAATAATTCTTATAATCCAGTATGGCATTAATATATGAAACTAAGGACTTCATAGTAGAAGCTGTTGAAAAGCCTCATGTTGATAGGGAAGATGGGGGGCACATAAAAATATCTCCCAAAGTTAGGCTCCTTGATAGGCAACAACTTTCTCCTAAACAAGCTATCGAATTAATGAAGTTAACTATTATTGTTGGCCAGGCAATGACTAAAATTATGAATGAGAACGGGGTTGATATCGGAAGAATTAATTACCAAGATAATGGAAATTGGACTGTGTTTAGCCCAAAAGGTTCATATTTACACATCCATTTATATGGAAGAGCAAAAAGTGCTAAGACTCACAAATATGGGCAAGCATGTTTCTTTCCACATAGAGAAGAAAAACCCGAATATTACGAGAATTTCAAACCACTTAATGAAAAGGATGTTAAAGGCATAAAAGAAGAAATTAAAATGCTCCTTAATCAAGATAAATATTTAGATTCTAATTGGAATTAACTAAAATCATCTGGTTGTTTATATTCTAATTATTTTAAAATGGCCTTCTTCTAATGCATAAATTGGAAGGTCCTTTTCACCAAAATTTTTTAATTCCTCTAAGGCTTTTTCCCAATTAATAGGTCCTCTCGTGTCTTTTCCACCATAAGCAGATTTGTAATGTGCAAGGAATTTTATCGGTAGTACGCCCAACCCCTCCATACACTGTCTCCAATCACTAGTCCAGAATTGAGTAGATAAAGCATGAGAGCTGGCAGAACTCGTTCCAACTACTTTATTTTTCCAAATATTTGGAATATCAAATTTTTTAAGCCAGTATTGAAGCAAATGGTCATCTCCCCCTTTAATATAAACAATGTCTGAATCATTAATTTGTTTTTCGAATTTCGTGGGAAACGCCAATTCAATTAAAGGGAATACCCCTTCTGGAACTATTTTAGGTAATTGCTCCTTCTCTTTTGAAAAAGATTCTTCCCAATCTTCTCTAGGTTGAGCAAAATAACAATACAGAAATCTTGGTTTTTCTCCTAATCCATTTACCAATTCAGCGAAAAATTTCTTAGACATCTTAGGATTATTTTTCATCCCACCTGAATTTAAGACATACTTAGTCATGTTAGATATTCCTACCCTTTATATTATTTAAAATTAACTAAACAACCAGGTATTAGTTTTTTCTTATAAATCTAAGGTAAAATTAGCTTATTTTTTTAGGGATGGATTGTTTATATTTAGCTATCTTCCAGCGAGATCCAAAATGATTTTATAAACCTACTACTAATTCTCTTTCAATTGTTAGGTTTTCTGCATCATCTGTGGAATAGCCTTGAAAATCATTGTTTTGCATATTACCAATTCTTTTACGAAATCCTTGTTTAGTTTCAAACATCCTTTTTTCAAAACGTTCTATCCTGTAATCTGAATTTGTAGATGATTTATCTTCTTTATTAAAATACCAATTATTCATAACAGAATCAAAAAGTTTTCCAGCATAGCAATCAAACACTAATGCTCCTGACTCTTCAAAAGAAACAGTGTGTTTATAATAAAAATAAGGCCACCCTGTTCCATAATCATACTTCCCTTCCTCTTGTCTATTCCAATCATAATAAATAGCTTTTTTTGAATTTATAATAGGAATTATAAATAATGGAAAAAACCAAGTATTAGAAGTCGGATTAACACTAACTTTTATAATTGCTTCTATTGGAATTTGATCTGAATATTGTTTTAATTTTCTTGCAGTATCAATAAGAAAAGGAATATTTTTTTGTTTACTTCCTAATTTACGACCAACACTTGTTACACCATCAAGTTCAATAAAATTATTCCTTTCACTTTCATAAACTTTATTATTTAAGAGGTCTTTAGCTTGAACATTACTAGTAGGATTATCATCTTGGAAATTAACTTCAAAAGGCCGATATTCTAAAATTGGATTGCCTATTTCAAAACCTACATTTTTCATTATCCACCCATCAAAAAGTTGGGTTCCCCAAATACCCTCTTTAGGCCCTTCCCAATCCTCTAAATCCTCTTCATCATCATAAACATTTATTTCAAACAAAGATCTATATTTTCTTTCTCCTATTTTTCTAAGAGTTTTCCTCACATCTGCATAAGGTTCATCATAACCAAAATCACCTATACTGCCCTGAGCATCTTTTAATCTGAACATATCAGCGCCTGTTCCTTTCATTTGCTCTACAAGTTTCATTACTTTTTTTTGTAGACCTTCTGGTTTAATCATTGGAGTAATAACTCTTAAATTTCCACTAGATAGCAAATCTTTTCCTAAATCTTGTTTCATTTTAGTTTTTTATTTTTTAGTACGAAATTATTTTATAATTCAAGTTCAAGAGCTTTTTCTAAATTTTTAGCGCTATTTATATGATTAGAATACACTTTAGAAAACTTACTTCTAAATTGGTGAGGATTTTCAAACAAACCTTTTTTAATACATTTTATTGTATAATCAGAATCCATAGAAGATTTATCTACTTCATTAAAATACCAATTATTCATAGTAGAATCAAAAAGTTTTCCAGCATAGCCATCAAACACTAATGCTCCTGACTCTTCAAAAGAAACTGTATGTTCGTAAACTGAATTAGATCTTTCTCCAGACAAAGTGGGGTATCCATTATAATTCATACCCTTTTTTGTTATTTCTGTATCATAAAAAATTGCTCTTTTTCTAACTATTATAGGAATTTCAAACAAAGGAAAAAACCAAGTATTTGGTGTCGGATTAAAACTAACTTTTATGATTGCTTCTTCTGGAATTTTATCTAAATATTGTTTTAATTTTCTTGCAGTATCAATAAGAAAAGGTATTGCTTTTTGTCCTTTACTTGACTTCTGGCCAATACTTGTTACACCATTAAGTTCAATAAAATTATTTCTTTTACTAGTATATAACTTATTATCTAAAAAATCCTCGGCCTCAATATCCTCAGTAGGGTTCCCATCTTGGAAATTAACTTCAAAAGGTCGATATTCTAAAAGAGGGTTGCCTACTTCAAAACTTATGTTCTTAATTATAATCCCTTCTTTTTTCCAAATACCCTTACTAAGATCTTCCCATTCCTCTTTATCTTTCTTATTATTTTCATCATAACTTACATTAAAGCTAAATAAAGAGTTGTATTTTAGAATGCCCATGCTTCTTAATGCACTTTTAAAATTTCTATCAACCCAAAAATCTAGCCCCCATATATCTCTCGATTTTCCTTTCTTTAATTCTTTTAATCTGAAAATATCTGCACCACTCTCTTTTATTTTTTCTGTAACATCCATTACTTTCTTCTGTAATCCCTCTGGCTTAATCATAGGATTAATAACTCTTAAATTTCCACTAGATAGCAAATCTTTTCCTAAATGGTTAGGGCTCATTTTATTTTTCTCTATTGGGATATAATTTATTCATTATTTCTTTTTCTTGTGCATATATATCACTTATAGAGCCCATCCCTTCCCCACCCCAAAAATATTGGGGTTTTACAGTTTTATACACATCCCTCATAGCTTCAACAGTATAAGGAAAACTAGGCTCTGTTTCTATTTCTCCTGCTATGTTTCTAGCCATCACCCCTTGTCTCTTCCCTTCCATTGCAGTTTCAAAGAGTCTTGAGAAAGGAGTTTCGCTTCCGTCCTCTGAAATCAAATTGCATAAAACCAACCAACGATCTCTTGGATCACAGAGTTCTGAAACTTTACCAATCATAGAGTAAAATTTTTCCATTGCCTCAACTCTTGCATTTGTTCTTGTTTTGTAAATTTTAGCTTTATCTTCTTCTAATCCTTTTTGAATATTCAAAGCATAAAATTCTTTTTGCAATTCTGTAACAAAAGAAGGAGGTCTTATATCTTCAAATAAAACAGAATCAACTGTTATTCCCCAGGGTTCAACAAATTTCTTTACATAATCTCTCACAGAATCAGAAATAATTTCTCTCTTGCTTAAAACTTCTTTTATCCCATTTCTATTAAAAACATCAGCCGTAATTTTCCCTCTTAAGAATCCATGCACCATTTTTTCTAAATGTCCCCATTCAGGAGCCCTTTTTATTAAAGAATCAATATCTGAAACTCTATAAATTAAATTTGTGTGAAATTCAAGAGGTATAAATTCATCAGTTAAAACCGAAAATGATGTTTGATAAAGAATGGGTCTAATGCCTATTGTTTGGATCTCTGAAATAGCAGGTAAACCTAATCCTATTCCTGGTTCGTGTTCACTAACTTTCTTTCCAAAACGCATTTGTACAACTCTTTCACCTTCTCTTACAGTAAATGCACCTAATACAGAAACTTTGGATTTAGACTTAGTCAATTCAAAACTATTAGAATTTTTTCCCATATCTTTCATATAATTAAAGACCTCCTTTTCCTTAAATATTTTTATATATTTTAATATCTATTACTTATATATAAACAATCAACCCCCTAAAAAATAAGCTAATTTTACCTTAGATTTATAAGAAAAAACTAATACCTGATTTTTTAGTCAGGTTTATAAATTTTAATTTACTATAAAAGAATAGGTTGAAATGGATGTAAAATTAAAAGAATTTGATATGGTTGACTATTTTAGATTTCTAAAATTGAAGTTTGATAAACAGTATGCCAAAGAACTAGAAGATTCATTTTTTGGATATCTTAAGAGGGGAATAAAAAATATCTTCAATAAAAGAAGGGCCTATAAATATTCTATATTGGTAAATAATAAATTGGCAGGTTCAATAGCAATCTATAAAAATACACATAAAAATTATGAATTAGGTTTTTTTGTTTTAAGGGAATTTAGAAATAAGGGAGTTGCCATAAAAGCAGTAGAGAATATTCTAGAGATAGCTTTTAAGAAATTGTCTTTCAGAAAAATCAAAGCTGTAACAGATGAGAGCAATATCATCTCCCAAAAAGTTCTAAAAAAATGTGGATTTGAAAAGGTTAAAATAGATAAAAAAGAAAAAGAGATTGTGTGGGAACATAAAAGATAAATCTTATTCTTAAAACAAAAAACCAGATGATTATCTTCGTTCTACTTAGTTTAATCTATTTTTGACCAATTACCTCTAAATTCTTTGAATCACCATTTGCAACTTTTTGCTTGTAACCCCCTAATATTTGTATATTTTTAAAACCAACACCAGATAGCAATTCATTCATTTCGTTAATTGAAAAAATCCTCATTAAATGCTTATCTTCGATTAATCCCTCCGGAACCCGAAATACCACTTTTGTAGTTTCAATTTTTGTGCCAGAATTATAATCCCAACTCATTTTTCTATAAATATTTTTAAAATTATCTTCTTTTGAACCCTTTGTTTTGGAATTATGTAAATCAAGTATCAATATTCCATTCTTTTTCAAATGCTTATAAAAACACCTTAGTGCCTTAATAGATTCTCTAATGGATAATAAATGATTAAAAGAGGCAAACATACAAATAATTGCATCAAATTTTTCATCTATATTAAAGTCAGACATATTTGCTTGAAGTAATTTTGCTTTGACTTTTTTATTTGCAATTTTTAACATTTCTATATTTAAATCTATGCCCGTACATTCAAAATCTGCTTTTTCTAATAATGAAATATGTGTTCCAGTCCCACAACCCACATCTAGTATTTTTTTAGAGTTATGTTTATTTAATATTTCAATAAGAAACTTAATTTCATTAGAATAATCTTTATTTTGGTATATCTCATCGTAATATTTTGCCAATTTTTTATATCCTTCTTTTTCCATTTTTATATATCTGATATTTCAAGATATTATATAAATTTACTTATACGAAGTAGAAGTGAGATAATCAGATGATTTTCACGTAGTCCACCTTATATGATAACCAGACCTTCTTCTCCTTTTCTTATCCTTACTTCCTTTAGGTCTTCCCAACTTCTTACCTTTGGCCCTTGCCCTATCTAAACCAGAATGAATTCTCACAATAGTTAATTCTCTTTCATATTCAGCAAGTACCATTAAGATGTGCAAGAACATCCTACCTTCTGGAGTTGTTGTATTAATTGCTTGAGTTATAGAAATAAAATGAATCTTTTTCTTTTTGAATTCCTCAAAAAGTTTAACCAAGTGAGATAAGCTCCTTCCTATTCTATCCAATTTGTAAACTATTATTGTATCAAAAGTTTTATTTCTCATATCCTGAATTAACTTATCAAATTGAGGCCTACTTACTTTAGAACCGCTTTCTCCAATATCTCTATACTCTTTAGCTATCGAAATATTTTCTCTTTCACAATAATCCTGTATTGCTTTTTCCTGCATCCCTGTACTTTGCTCATTTGTGCTTACACGATAATATATTCCTGCGTTCATATTATCAAGAAATATGGATTTTATTAATAGATATCGGACGATAATCATCCATTAAAAATTGATCATTCAACATCCTTATACAAAACCAAGATCATTGGCATAGCCTTATCTTTAGCTTTTTTAAATTTCTGATATGCCTTTTCTAATTCTTCATCATTTCTAAAAAACTTTAAACTATAAGAAAACTGAGATCTTTTTTCCTTAAGCTCAGGAAACTCATCAAATAACTCTTTCTTTAACTTAATCACATTCCATGCTTGAGCACTCTCACTATATGTGACTTTACCTTCGCTGTCGACCACTTTTCGAGGTGTGAGTTTTTTCTTCTCCATCTTGAAGTTCACCTCTTTGGTTCCCAGGAAGTTAATTTTGTAAGGTATTTAGAATAATTAAACCCTTCGTTGATTTTTTTGGTGAGTTAAAACAAAAAACTTTATAAAAGGGGAAATTCTACCAAAAATATGACAAAGATCTCTGATGAAAAGGATCGGCTCATACTCTTTGAGCTCCTTCAGGATTGTCGCCAGTCTTTATCTAAGATTGCTAAAGCTGTAAATCTGCCTCAACAAACAGTGTCTTACAGAATCAAAAGATTAGAAAAATCTAAAGTTATAAAGAAATACACTATTAATATTAATTATTCTAAATTAGGATATAGAAGACATACTCTTTATCTAGATGTTAAAGAAATCAGCACAGAAGAAGTAAATAAATATATTCAGCAAATAATTGATGTTAAAGAAGTAAGCTGTTGCCATATTTTACGTGATGTTAGTGAGTGGAAGCTTTACATCTCTATTTGGACAAAAACAATAGAAGAATATGATAAAATTCAAACAAAGATTTTAAACAAATTTAAGAATAAAGTAAATAATTATCTTTCTTTTGCAAGTATTAAGTCATACACATATTTTCCTAGAAGATTAAATCCAAAGAAAGCTCCTAAAGTTGATATAAAAGAAGGTATTGGAGAATTAACCATTAAGGAAACAGATTGGAAAATCTTAGAAAAGTTAAAGAAAAATTCTAAAATATCTATTTTAGATTTAGCTAAAGAACTTAACATGAGGGCCAAAACTGTAGTTAGGAAAATAGATCTTTTAAAAAAGAAAGAAATTATTCAAAGATTTTATCCATTAATTAATCCAAAAAAACTAGGATATAATCAATATACTTTTATTTCTAGAATTGATCCTTCATATTCAAAAGAAATAGAAGAGTTCATAGAATTTACTAAAAAAGATCCTAGGTTTACTATAGTGATTAGGGCTGTTGGTTATGTTAATTTATCTTATTCCTTCTTGGTCAAAGATGATGAAGAATTAAAAGAGATCCTAGAGAAAGTAGAAGGGATATTGGGAAAAGCGAGATTACAAAATTTTAAGATTGAGATAAATGATATGGTTGGTTAAAATAACAGATAACTCTAAAAATAAAGGATTTTTAGATTATTAATGACAACCCTTTCTAATGATCAAGGAAGAGCTTTGGAATTTGCCATAGTTTCAAATCTTATTGATTTTTTTAAAGAGAAAAATATTATTTTGGCTCTTACCGAAAGGACAAAGAGAGATAATCAAAGAGATTCAGATCGCTTTCAAAATTTAAATGAACCCATGAAAAAAGATTTTCTTCTAGCAGGTAAAAAATTTATTGAGTGGGCTTCAAAAGAGGGTTGGTTTAAAAACGCAAACAAGATAGATTTAGATCGTCTTCCAGATAAAGAAGGTCAGGAAAGCAATGTTACGGATATAGCACTAAAAGTTCACTCTCAAGAGAAAATATTTGTTTGGAATCTTTCGGTAAAGCATAATCATAATGCTCTAAAGCATCCTCGCCTCCCCAGATTGCCTGCACAATGTGGATTCACAGATTATTCTACCAAAAAATTATGGCTCTCAAAACATGATAAAATTTGGGAAGATTTTATAGATAAATCAAAACAACTATCAGAAAATGCTAAAACATTTAGTGAATTAAAAAGAAAAGATGTTACATTTATTGATGAATATTTATACAACCCATTAATAATTGCTGTAAAAGATTTCTTACAGACCATAAAAAATGGGGAAGATCATGTTAAATCTTTTTTTAATTTTATAACAAGCAAAGTAGATTTTTATACAATAAAGAATGAAAAAGAGAACATTTTGATAAAACACTTTCTTGGGATTAAACCTCCTTCTTCATTTACTCTGGAATATCCATACAAAAACAAACTAAACACATTGTTAATCACATTCGATAATGGATGGATTATGACTCTAAGGCTTCATACTGCAAGTTCAAGAATGTACAAAACTTCAGGAAAAATTAATTCTAGCACAAAATTTGATGTTCATTGCACTAATATTGAAGATTTAATTAAAATTGATAAAATAAGCAAAATTAAATAATTTCTTTTAAGTCTTCTGCAATAACTTCGGCAATAACTTCTGCAAGTTTAACTGGAACAGCATTTCCAATTAATTTATACCCCTTAGAAACATTATCATAATAGAAAATGAAATCGTCTGGAAAGGTTTGAACTCGTGCACATTCTCTTACGGATAATCTTCTATGGCTAGAATTTTCACCATCTTCAAATTCCCAATTATCTTTTCCAATTTTGATCATTTTTGTTGAATCTGGATGTAAAGGAGCATGTCTCCCCCCTGCTTGAATTGTAAAAGAAGGGTCTTCCCAATTTTTTCTCCTATTTCTGCTTAAATAGATTGTTGAAAATCCTCCATTCATGTGTTCATGGTTAGATATCTTAAGAATTTTGTTAGGCTTATTTTTTTCTTTTGCCTCTTTAGATTTGGGAAGATCTCCTATCGCTTCTTTTAATGAAATTATCTCTCTCTCTTTAATATTGTCAAAATCAAATGTTTTGTTTAAATCCTTTCTGTACCCAATAATTATAACCCTCTTCCTTTCTTGTGGGACTCCATAATTTTTGGAATTTAATAATTTCCAACTAACACTATATCCTAAGTTTTCAAATTCTTCTATGATCTTTAGAAATTCTGGAATATGAGTTTTTGATACTATTCCTGCAACATTTTCTGCTAAAAAGAATAATGGTTTTTTATCTCTCAAAATCCTAAGATATTCATAAAAAAGTTTACCTCGATTATCATTAATTCCCTTCATCGATCCTGCTAAACTCCAACTTTGGCAAGGGGGTCCTCCAAGTATTCCTTCTGCACTAGGAATTTCTTCTGAAGGAACATCTACAATGGATCTCCTATCTATTTGATGATTATGATTCTTTTCAAATGTCTCCCAAGAATCTTTATCTATATCATTAGCAAAAACAACCTCAAATCCCTTGTTGGTAAATCCCAAATCAAGACCTCCTGCTCCTGAGAATAAGGAGATAATTTGTATACTCTTTTTCATACAAATACTTATCATCCTAGATTTTAAAACATTGTGTGTCAAACAAGGTGACACCAACATAAAGAATAAGTACCTAAAAAGCATATTTTATCTATGAAAGCATTATCCTTAAAACAACCCTGGGCAGAATTAATCCTTCAAGAAAAAAAGACAATAGAGATAAGAAAGTGGAATACTAAATTTAGAGGAGAATTTTTAATTCATGCTTCAAAAACACCAGATATGAATTCAATGAAACGATTTGGATTTAAAGAATTACCTTGTGGTTTTATTGTTGGAAAAGCAAACTTAGTTGAAGTTAAAAAATACCCCAATAAAGAAGAATTTGATAAAGACAAGGATAAGCATCTTGCAACAAGTGGTTGGGGAAATCATGGATTCATCCTAAAAACAATAGAGAGATTAGATAAAGTTCCCGCAAAAGGTCAATTAGGTTTCTGGGATTTTAATAGCCAATGAGTCACTGCCAAGTAAATGGCTATTATGCCGAGTGACTCTTCGCATTTTGTCTTCGGAGCACATTGAGTCGAGTTTTCAAAAACCTGAAGTCTAGGGAGTCACCATATTTTTTGTATGTTTTGACCTTATTTGGGTTAGTTACAACAAAAAACCATTTATCATAATCTTTATTCAACAATTTTATCTTTTCAAGGAGTCTTTCCTTTTTGGTTAAAACCGCTCCAGTCTCAACTTCAATAGCATACTTCTTTTTTCCAATATTAAAAACAATATCTGGCTTCCTAGTTACGAATTTTTTGGTTTTGATTCCTTTCTTTTCTAAATATTCTGCTATATCATAAACTGCAAATAAGTGAGTTAATGATTCATTAAATCTTGGCTTAAGTAAAAACTTTTCAACTTTATTGCTTACCAAACTTTTGAACTCAGCATCCTTATACCCTTTTTTCAAAAGATACTGTATCTCATGAGAATTAATTTCATCTTTTCTAAAAAATCTCTTTTCCTCATCAACTTCTATTTTAATGTCTTTGTAGTTTTTTTTAATTGGTACTCTTTTTGGAGCTCCCCCTTCTTTTAAAAGTTCATCTGCGTTAGTTGTAATTAGATCATGCTCTCTTGGAGAAGCAACCACTTTAATGTTTGAATGTTCATCTTCAATAATCAAAATACCTTCTCCCACCAATGCAGTAAGTAAAGCTATTCTTTCTGTACTACTCAAATGAAATACTTTTTGAATATCATCAATAACAGCAGGTTTTTGTTTTAATAAAAGTGTATAAGAACTATTTGCCAAAACTGCTCTTCCTGCTTTAGACCTTATCATATCTTCAACTTCTTGATTTAATAACAACAAACCTAGATTATACTTCCTACAAGTCTTAACAATTTCAAAAATATATGATGCTTCACTTGTTTTTGATAGTAATGACCATGCTTCATCAACAACTAATAATTTTCTTTCAAGATCATCTCTCATCTGAGTATATACATAATCTAAAACTAAGAACATCATAACTGGCTTTATTTGTTTTGGGAGATTTCCTAGATCAAAACATACAAATTTATTATCAAAATCTATATCTGTGTGTTGATTAAGAAAAGAAAAGACTCCATTCACATAAATGTTAAGTCTATTAATTAAGCTCCTTACAGTAATTTTTTCCATACTACTAGCTCTTTTCTCCATTTTTATTAAGGTGTCTAGAAGATCTTCTAAAATAGGAGGTTTATTCCCCCATGAGTTTGGATCATTAAGATAAAAGTTTTTTCTTTCATAGATTTCATTTAAAGCTCTATCCATAAATGACTTTTGAGGTTCTGTTAATTCTCCCAACATTATAGGCATTAAATCCATTAAAGTAAGTCTCTTCTCAGGATAGCTATGCCCCATTAAATCTAAAGGATTAATTATTGTTTCAGATTTTCTACTTAAATCAATCCTTTGTCCCTTAAATTTATTAACAAGTTTACTATATTCTCCTTGAGGATCAATTACTATTACTTTAGTACCATTAAGGAGGTATCTTGAGATAAAAAGCTTAGCCAAATAGCTCTTTCCTGCCCCAGAAGTAGCCAGACATAAGCCGTTCGCATTAGAAAGCTTGAATACATCGCGAATAATCGGAATCTTATTTTTATTAAGCCCAAACCAAACACCTGTTTTATCAAACCTAAAGAAAGAAGAGGTAAAAGGAAAAAAAGCACTAAGCCCCTTTGTAGTGATATTTCTCTTTTTATTAATTGAATCTTCACATAAAGGCAGACAAGATCTTAATCCCTGAACCATCTGAAAATCTGCTTTTTTAGGGATAATCAATAAAGAATTTAATTCAGATTCTATCTTTTTAGTTAAAAGATCTAAATCCTTCTTGTTATCTGCTTTACACGTTATATACAAGCTAATATTATATAATTTTTCATTCCCTTTCTGAAGATTTTCTAAGATTCTTAGTGTATCTTTATGTTTTATCTCAAGACTAGGATTTAATTGGTTCTTGATTTTAGCTGCATAAAGATCTGCTCTTTGTTTTTGAATTTCTTTATTCAGAAGAATCATTGTTGTTTCTAATAACATTGGCTCAATATGAAGGGAAAGATTAAAATCTCCAGTAGCACTCACAATCCTATCTAAAAAACCTGTTTCAACAATTCTAGGATATCCATGAGCATAAATTGTCCGAACTAACTTATTGTTTAAATTTAGATGATAAGGGGTATTTTCTATTTTTTTAGGGTAAACTTCGTTCTTATTTCCAAAAACTTCAATTAAAAGTTTTCTTAACCCCTCATTTCCTAATCTTTTAGTTCTTAGATTTAAACCATGAAGTCTTTCTTCGCAAATATTTATTTGATTTTGAATATCTGTCTTTTCAGGTATTGCTATATAGAAATTTCTATTTGAAATGCTATCTTTTTTAACAACACTCTTTATGTGTCTTTTATATTCATTAAATATCTCAATAGATTTTTCATCCACTCTTTCTTTAAGACTCTTTAAATAGCTTTCAATATTAAGGTTTTCGGTAGTCATTAGAACTTGTATTGGAAAATCTAATGAATTTAGAAGTTTTTGAAAAGCCAATGTTATTGTTTCTTTTTCTTTTGAAGGTTTTATATCAAAGTTAATAGGCTCAATTTTTAATACAGCGATTTTATTTTTATCTGTATGGATCAATTTCTCAGTAATCATTTTTATTTTTAAAAAATCAAATAATTTTATTCCAGTCAATTCTCTTAATCTATACCAAAGAATCCATTTTTTTAGATAATCTTCTAAATTAAAAAAGATAAATCCCACAGCCAATACTGCAGGATAAATTGCAAGAAAGATTCTTATCTGGATACTTGCATTAAATTTGAATAATAAAAAGAAAATTATGGGAAAAAATCCAAAAGCATAAGCTAACTGCTTAAAGTTTAGTCCAAAGACTATTTTCTCTTTATACTCAAGTTGTTGGGGTATTTCATACATTTTACTTTAAGATATTAGTAACTTTCTTTACTTTAGTTGCAGCCTTGAAGATTACAAATAACAAAAGAAGAACTGTTGAAAGGATGATGAGATCCAATGTTCCAACCATAATCAAAGTTTTCATTTCATTAAATTGACTTAATTGTGAAATTTTAGACCCAATTAAAAATATGATGGAATAAAAGAAAGGCAAGAATATCAAAACTCCTAAACTATTCAAGATTAATTTTCCATATTGATTTAAGGGAGGGAGGAAATAAAAGAAAACTCCAATAGCAAATAAAATAACTCCAGCACTTACAAAAATATATCTTAAGAGAACTAAGACTAAAACTATAATTAAGTGTAAAATATAAATAAATCCAAAGATTAAATCAAAACCAAAATTAGAGATACTTTCTAGAGACAATCTAAAGAAGTTATTAGAAATCATGTCAAAAACTACTTCTGTAAGGGATGCAGAAATTGCTAAAAACAAATCATAAAGATGATAACTTCCCTGAACTAAAATCATCATGATAATTATACTTTTAAGATCTGATTTTGCTTTTTCTCTTTGTTCAGGAGATTCACCAGAGATAATGAATTTTAATCCAATCCAAACTATAAGGATTCCATAAAACATAGATAAAATATAAACAATAATTGCCCAAATATCAACGAATGCAGTAACGCTAACAGGTTCTATTAAAAATTTCTTGATTAAATCAAGAAAAGGTCTTGAAGCTGAATTTAAAATATCCAAAATAAGTCCAAATACAGCTTCTGCTACACATTCGCCAATATTGGTTATACTACATGCCATTCTATTCCCCTAAAATTAGTTCAACAACAAAAGGTGCGACCCAAATAACCATTAGCCCAATTATAACATACATTACCATGTTCTTTGCTTTCTCCCTTTTTCCAGGATCAGATCCGCTTGTGATATATGAAATTCCTGCAAACAGCATGATTAATCCTGCAATTATTGTTGCTGCATATTTTACTAAATCATAAATTGTTTGCAAAGGTTCTAGAATTTCATCAAAGTCTGCAGCACTTACTACTGGCAAGAATGTTAAAATTAAAATTGCTGTCAAAAGAATCACTCCTCCTGCAGTTCGTCTAGTATTTTTTTGTAACATTTTAACCTCCTTTCAAAGCTTTTTTCGTTTGGATATTTGTGTTTCAGAAATTCAAGACAAGTTTGACAGAAATCAAACTCACCATATTCTAAAGGCTTTGAACACAAAATACAAACCATAGTCTGTCGAACTGCTGCTCTTATAAATAAAGTCGGGGACAAAAATGACTACTTTTTTGACTACTTTTCTGACACCTTTTTTGACTACTTTTTTGACCACAAAAAAGTCCCCGATTTCTTATATAGTTTGGAAGAATTTACTTTTTATGGAAAATCAAATCAACAAAGATCTTGGCGAGGAGATTATCTGCAAACTAAAAGAGCTAATTGAAATCCTAAAAAGGAGAAAAAATGAAGAGCAATGCAACAATCCACCTAGTCCTCAATACTGATCAACTACAAAAATTCAAGGAAAAGGCAAGAGTTGAAGGTGTTAGCCTTTCAGAATTATGTAGAAGAAATGTGCTTGGTTTTTCTCAATTAGATAATATAGAAAATCTTCTTAAAGAAATATTAGAAAATGTTAAATCAACTTCCTATAAACAAGATAATTAAGGGAGATTGTATAGAATTCTTAAAAAATCTTCCAAACAATTGTATTGACTTAATTATCACAGATCCTCCTTATGGAGATGGTGTAGCTTATGGTTGGAATAATAAAACTATTCAAAATAATAAAGATCCCTTAATTAATTGCTTAGCATTAGCAGAATGTTATAGAGTTCTAAGGAAAAATAGCACACTATACAACTTTACTAATTGGAAACATTATCCTTTTCTTGTTGAATTTGTCATGAAATATACAAAGTTTAAGATAAGGCATTTAGTTGTCTGGAAAAAACATAATTTTGGTTTAGGTTGGGCCTTTAGGCACCAATATGAATTAATATTAGTTTTAGAGAAAGGAAAACCAAAGTACAACCTCACTAATTTTTCAGATGTTCAAACCTGTAGCCACATTAATCATAATAAAATAAATCATCCTCATGAAAAGCCAGTTGATTTAATAATGAAGATGATTGAACATAGTTCTAAGAAAGGGTCTCTAATTCTTGATCCTTTTTGTGGTAGTGGATCTGTATGTATGGCTTGTAAAAAAATCAACAGGCATTATATTGGAATTGATATTGATAAGAAGTGGGTTGGGGTTGCTAGGGGTAGGTTGCAACTAAATTCTATAGGAGGTAAAAATGACTAACATATATATTAATGAGAGAAGGGAAATTCTCAAGAATTGCAAAAGTGATACAGAGATGAATCTTATCTTAGAAATAATATACGATGAGGGATATAATGATGGTGTTAGAGAGTGCAGGGAACAGATAAGTAAAATTAAGGCATAGATTTATTGGGGAGCTTTTCCATAAAAAAATAATTCCAAGTGCTTATTTTCCCTCCACTAATATTTTCAAATATTTTGCTTTCTATGATTTTAAAATAAGGATTAAATAATTCTTTAAGCTCACTTAAAGAGGAAAAATATAATCTTGCTCCAATAATGGCTCGGGATTCCTCTGGAATTATTCTTTCTCCTTGTTTTGGACCCCCGAATTTAGAATCTTTTTCATTAAAACAAACGGATAAATATTTTCCGTCATTATTTAATAAATCGGTTATATCTTCTACATACTTTTTTCTATCCTTAAGCATAACACTATGTAAAAGAGCCCATTCTAGAATGAATTCAAATTTTTCATCTAACTTACCTAAATCTCTTACATCCATTGCAAGAAATTTAATCTTAACTCCTGCCTCTTCAGCATTTTGTTTTGCATAATTTATTGCTCTTTCTGAGATATCTATCCCTATAACCTCAAAACCTTTTTTAGCAAGATAAATAGAATAAAATCCTTCACCACACCCCACATCAAGAACTTTGCATGGTTTAATTTTCCCAGATTCTATTAATTCAACTAATTCTTCTGGAGGATTTTTGCTTGTCCATACAGCATTTGGTTTTTCGTATGTTTTTTCAAAGGCTTCTTTGTCATTATCCATAAACTAGCTAATTAAGACATATTAATAAAATTAATGATGATTGCAACCTGCATAATTCTTTTATATGAGTAAATCCTCCGAATCCTATGGAAAATATGATAGATTTTGTAAACGAATGTGTAGCTTCTGTAAGCTATAATGAATCATTAGCATCTTTACTAAAAAACAAGATAGAAGACACAAAGAAAAAACCTTTTGTTGGAGGATATTATAATCTAACTGAATTATGTAATCCTGCCCAAACTTACTGGACAAGAATTAGTCCAAAAGTTGAAAAAACAGTAGCCCTACAGAAAAAATTAGATTGGGGAACAGAGTTACACAGACAGGCAGACCAGTGGCTTAAAACTTTCCCTGATTTTGTGGTTAATGAAGGAACACTCGATGGAGCATGGGTTGGGATTCCAGGAGTTAGGGGAAGAATAGATTGCAGAATAGGCGAATCTATTTTTGAAATTAAAACCAAAGAAGAGCTTCCATTAAATGCGGAAGAAGTCCTTCTAAAACATCCTCATGATGTTGAGCAATTGGCTTTTTATTCTGTACTTCATCCTTGCCATGATGAAATAAATTACCTTATTTTCATAAAAGACTCTAGCCCTTTTGAATTAAGGGCATTTAAGGTAAAAATTACAGACTTAGGAAAGATAAAATCTTTATTAAAATCAAGGATGAGTCTTCTTAATAAAGCAATTGAAGAAAAAAATTCTTTGAATTTAGGCAAATGTCGATATCACAATAATGAGTGCCAATTTCAGGGAACTAATATGTGTCATTGCGAAAAACTTGAATCTCTTTCAACAGATCAACTAATGCAAGGGATAGAGTTGACTTTGGACGAAGAGATGACTAAAAAACTTGAAGAGATAAGGACTAAATTTTATTCCTCAAAAAAGTTTTATTCTACTCTTAATATAATTACTCCAAGAAAACATAAATTTGATGTTAAAAGTGAATGGAATCCAGATAAAGAAAAGGATCAATCTAAATCCTATCTTGGAACTTTGATTAAAAAACTTCCAATAAAACTTTCTTCCGAAGAAAGAAATAAAATCTTTAATTCCCGTATTGATGATCGGCTGTATACTGCTTATAGGTGGGCAAACTTGAATGATTCTACAGACCAAGAGTTCCCAATATTCCCTTATCTTGTTAAATCCAATATGTCCAACAGCATCCAAACAAGACCCAATCCTTATTTTCTTGCGGAACTAGGAATTTTAGCCTCAAACTATGGAAAGACCAAAGGACTAATCTTTATCATTTATCCAAATAAAGATAATTTTGTGCAAGTTTTTGAAATAACTTACAAAGGAATAAAGGAGATATCTGCTAAAACAAGAGAGATAATTGATTTTTTAGGAAAAGGTGATGATGATCTATTTGCTCTCCCTCCTTGCCCCTCTTTTATGAATGATAACGGAACCTGTCCTCTAATGGAAAAATGTAATTCTAGGGAAGGTTGTGGGTGTGTTAAATGAAATTTTAGTCTTATTCTTAATTCTCATTACACAACTTGAGGTAGTTCTCTTGTAAATCATTAAGTATTTTATCAGTCACTTTATTCTTTGTGGCCTCTTTTGATAGTTCCATTATTTTTTTATGATAAGGATTATTTTTATTATAAAGGGGCATTTTAATATTAAAATTTATGCTGTATGACCTAGTACTATAGGTTGCTTTAAAATAATGGCCTACAATAGGCACATTTAATATACCACATAAATAATGAGCTTCATCTTCAGAAATATTTCTACCCTTTTTGTCCTGACTAATATAAGGACAATGCTTCGCACATATAGGGATTATCTTTTCTCCCCAAGGTGAAATTATTTTACTTACCACAGAAGCACTTAATTTTGTATTATCTCTAAATGTAACTTTATATGGTGCAAAAGTATAAGTGCCAACTTTTGAAAGAGAATAGAACGCTGTCCCTCTAGAAATAGTTAAACTTCTCTTTGATTGTTTAGATATCAAATCCTTATTACTAGTTAAATAATTGAACAATTTTGGACTTTTATTTAAAAGTTCTTTTTGATTAATGGATATTGAAATATTTTTTTCGTATGGAAAAATACAATAATTATTATTTTCTTTAAAACCAAAAGGAAGAATAGTCGGCGCCTTAATTACTGGTTTTATGTATCTTGTCTCTAATCGTATTGGTAATTTAGTAACTGATTTATATTTGGAATGTTTAAATTGTGCTGGCTTAAATAGATATAATCCTTTTCTGTTAGTTTTTCCTTTTGGCTCTATAAAATAAACCTCTGCGGGGGTGAATTCAACACCACTACGAGCTTTATAATTACATTCACCTATGATGGAGTCGAACATTTCTTTTGAATCCAATATTGATTGTTCAAAAGTGGTATATCCTGTTCTTTCCTTATCCATTTGGTATGCTTTTTGTAATGAAAAAGTGAAAAATTTAGATACCTCGGAATAGGCCTGTTTTGAATTAATCTCGGTTATAGAAACTCCTCTTTTTTTATTTATAGTCTTTATTGGAATTCCTTTTTTAAAATAATCAACAGGTTTCCTTTTATAATAATAAGTCATAAATTTCTCAGTTGTTTCAATAAAAGGATTTCCAGCATTAGTCCAATCATCTAATTTTTGGAGATACATTCTTTTTTTTAATTTAACATCTGTAAAAAAATTTCTAAATCCAGCATAAGAGTCCTGTGTCATTAAGGTTTGAGGCATCAAAAATGTTAGAACTCCTTCCTTGGAAAGCCAAGTTGAAGCAGTTACGTTTGCTATAAGGGCACAAATATTAAGACTTATAGCCCCCATATAAGTCTGGCCAGAAAATAAATGTCTATCTATACAAAGATTTTTTATTTTATTAGCATATGCTTGTGGTAAAAATTCCCACTTTATCCACGGAGGATTTCCCACAATAATATCAATATTTTTCACTCTTGCAACAAGCATAAAATTTGCAACTATACGTATCCAAATTCCATCCCAATTTTTTTTATGTAGTCTTACTAGTTGCTTGGCTAAAGATTTAATCTCGCTTTTAATAGTTTTATTTAGGTTTTTACTAGAAATGCTAGTAATAAACTTTTCATAAACAAGATTATTATCTTCGGTTTTTATGATTGCTTGGATTTGGCTCATCTTAGATAAAAAATTCTTACTCTCAACAAAAGAAGAAGGTAAAACAATCTTAATGTTGTCCTGTTTAGTATTGATCACATATTGATAACATTTAATTCCCCCCACAATTATTTTAGTGGGAATATTTGCAGAATCTCCCAAATAAATAGGTATCTCGACATCTTGCCCATTAATTAAAGGTTTTATTGAAAGGTAAAAGCAGACTTTTGCTGTTAGGACAGAAAGAGGATTTATATCCACTCCTTTTACTCTTTCTAAGATAGAATAAAGAAGTTCTTCTTTAGATTTATCAGATAAACTAATAATATCTTTATCTCCAATAATATTTTTAATCAGAGACATAATAAATGTCCCACTACCACAACAAGGATCAATAGCAGTAAATTCTTTTTTTCTAACAAGTTTTATACTTTCATTTACAACATAATCCGCCAACCAAGAGGGAGTAAAATATTCCCCTAAACTATGTCTTACTTCTTGAGGCATTAGCTCCATATATAATTCCCTGAATATATCAATAGTAGCATAACCATATTTATAGAAGCTATTAGAATAACCTTCCAAAACATTAATAATTCCAAGAATTAGTGAAGCTTCTTCTTTTGACCATGCTTGTTCAGAGCAATACCATGAAAAGAAATCCCCTTCTAAAAGATTCCTAATTCCTCCAGTTTGAAAAACATATCCCTCTTCTATATATTCTAAAAATTTTCTTAAAGTATCTGGTTCTATCTTAGATAAATCAGAGAAATATTCTATGTTTTTGTTGAATTCAATTTTGGTTACTACCTTACAGGCTATTAATTTAACTATTAATGCATAAGTAGTTTGAAGTGCAAAAAGGGCTTTATAGTCAAGTTCACTTTTGTTGATTTTTATTCCGAAAAGCTTACTTAACGCTTTCCTCCTCTTTTTAATATCTTCATTTTGACCTTTATCGTTTTCTGATAAATGAAACAAAACTTCCCACTCTTGATATAACATAGACATTTTTCCAGAAAAATTAGTGGTTAATTTTTTAAATAAATATCTAGCCAAATTTGCAGATAAACTTGTTTTTGAATCTAATTTAAAATCCTCTACAATATTTCTTGGAACAAATTTTTTATTGTTAATATCTGTGATAAATTGAACTAACTTATCCAGATCAGATTCATCAATATTCTTAAAAGGAGTAGCATTTAATTTTCCTTCCTTGAAATAAATATATTTAATTTTTAATCCGTCAGTCAATATTCCATGGTATTCGTTTTTTTCTTCATTTAAAAGCTGTGTCAAATAATTAGATAGTTGCTTTATTGCATTTTGTTCATCTTTCTCTTTATTTAACTTGGTTGGTTTCTTATACTCAATCACCAAATGATTACATACTGCATCCATTCTACCTAAAAATTTATGCCTTAAAGTTGATTGGCTTTCCTCTTTCCTAAAATTAACATCAATTCCAAATATGTTCCTAACAAACAAATATATCTCAGATTCGAACGCAAAAGCAATCGATGATTCCGTTTTTGCAGATTTGGTTCTTCTTAATAATGAGGTAAGGTGTTCACTCAATTTACATTTATACTCTTTGCTATTAATTATGCTCTCAAAAGGTTTTAGAGTTTTTTTCTTCATCTTCCCTCACACCATTCACAACTCTTTTTTGGACATTCTGAGTTAAGTAATTTAATTGCTTTATTGAAGATATTCTCAGCATTCTTTATATTAATTGTCATCTTCTTCAAAGTAGTGTCAAAGATAACTTCTCCTGTTTCAGTAACAGAAGAAGGTACATAAAACAACAAAAAAGCATAATTTTCAGTTTCATATCCCACTTTTCTTAATAGGAAATTGTAGATATCTAGTTGATTTTGATAATGATTTGCCGTATCTTCTTTCAAAGGATATCCTCTTGTTTTATAATCAAGAACAATAAGTTTTTTCCCTTTCATAAGAATATTATCTACTGCTCCCCTCAGAATATTTCCTTTTTTGTCTTCCCATATGATTCCTTTAAAATTACTTCTCCAGATAGCAAGCAATGCATGATCATCGAAAAGTTTCATATTTTTACATTTTCCATTTTCAGATAATTCAGGGGGTAGCTGACCTTTTTCCATAAACTTGTTAAAATGCTCTTTCAGAATTTTATCCATTCCAGAAGGAAGTGAAGGAAAAATCCCAGATGGTCTTTTCCATACTTTATGCTGGGTTAACCAGAAACATCTTGGGCATTCTTTCATAAGATTTAAAGAAGAGGGGGATAATTTAAACACCATATTATATCAAAACAACCTCTTCTTTTAAATTTTCACCTAATCTATTAGTCATCTTCAATATCTCCTTCATCTGCCCTTCCAATAAATGAACCCTATCCTGAAGCATAGTCTTCTCATTTTCAGACTTAGTAAGTCTCTTTTCTATCTCGGTCTTAGTAATATCTATCAATAAATCATCTTCGGTAATAGTATCCCTCATTCCCAACATTTCACTATAATAATGTATTTTGTCTGAGCCTTTCCACCCAAATCTGAACTTAAGGGCTGATTCAGACTTATATCTTGGAAGCCAATAACAACAGCTAATATGTCTAAAATCATACATTGTTATTTGTGAATATTTTTCACCTGCAAGACTTTCTTTGTCTCCAAATAGATTTACTGCTATTCTTTTCAAATATTGATTAACAATACTAGGACTTATTTGAAACAAATAATCTTCTTTATCTAGATTTTTGGTTTTAATGTATTCCCTTACTAAATCAGAACAAATCATTAGTTTAATTCTTCTTCCAAATGTCTTAGAGATTTCTTCTCTTATTTGCAATTCTTTACAATCCTCAGACAAATCAGAAACTTTAATGTTCATAAGTTCTGTTGGGGCCCTTATTCCAGTATCAAAAAGAAATGTAATTAAAACTCTGTATTCATATTTTACATTTTCACAGAACTTTTTAACCTGTTCTTCAGATAAGTAAACCCATTTTGGTTTTTCTTCTCTTGTATCAAGATCAACAGTAATATCTCTAATCTCTCCTCCTTTTTTTCTGTTTACTTTCATCCACCAATGCCAAAACGCCTTAAAGCATTTCACAGAATAGGCTGTTGATTTGTAGGTTTTTCCATCAACTCTTTTAATTATCCCCCTTTTCATCTCAGAAAAAAAGACACATAATTGCTCTTCAGAAATCTCAGTTATTTTATTAAGGTTATATCTTTCTTTAAATTTTAATGAGAAAAATTTCATTTTTTCTCTTAAAGTATTAAGTCGTATATAACTTCTTGAACCTTTTGCATTTCCCTGAGCAACATTAACTCCATTCTCCATATCATCTAGATATCTTAGTATTAAATCAGAATTATATTTGTTTATCTGAGGAATTTTCCCCTTCAAAGAGGCTCTCCATTTAAGATATCTTTCTTTATGATTGTAGGGATCTAATTTCATAGTTTTTCTAAGCCCATATTTTTTATATACGGATCGGATGAAAACCATGCGTTATAAGAAAAAGTACATCCCTCGATTATCACAAAACCATATTACGCCCACGCCGGGAGTCGAACCCGGATTGCATCCGTTCTGTAATTAAGGAACATATAATTCTCCTTCTTCCTCGCGATTTTCTTCGAAAGCAATTTAAAAATCGCCTTTCTCCAACGAAAAGGAGGGGTTGTAAAGGAGAACCTTGGTTCCCATCATACGACAGGGATGAGTCATAGCCGTTAGACCACGTAGGCACATCAATCCTGTGAATTCAATCAGGATTGAATGATTAATAAATGTAGAAAATCATTTTTAAAACTTACTATACAAAAAATAATTAAAAAAATAAAAAAATAAAAAATTTTAGAGATTTTTCCTAAGAACTTAGAATCTTGATCTATTTCTATCTCTACCCTGGGGTCTATTACCAAAACTTCTTCTTGGTGGTCTTGGTCTATCTGGATCCATTGGCTTTGCTTCATTAACCTTTAATTGTCTGCCTTCAACTTCTTTATCATTCATCTCAGCAATTGCTTTTTTAGCAGCTTCATCATCTTTAAAAGTTACAAAACCAAATCCTTTTGATCTACCAGAAAACTTATCTTGAATAACAGTAGCTTCTTCTATATCTCCAAATTGTGTAAAAAGCTCCTTAAGTTTCTCACTGTCAATACTAAAAGCGAGGTTCCCAACATATATTTTCATCTTCGTATTCCTCCTTACATTCATATTATATGTGTTTTGCAGAATCTTTTGATTCTAGCTTACATTCATATTCTCTCTTAGAACCAGATCGAACCTAATCTCCCTATTCTAACAGTCCTATTAGGAATTAAAATCTCCTTTTAAAGCTTCCTATAGAAATTTATTTATATACAAAAGGGAAGTATTTATTATGAATCTTAATAAGATTGTAAGTTACACTACCACAGATCCCTTTGGAAATTTTTGTGTTTTAGGGGGAAGTTATGCTACATTAGAAAAAACACTCCCCTTATTAATCTCCCTACCCATTACTGTGATTGGAATTGCCCATATTATAGATCTTTTTAATCAAAGAAAAAAACTTGATAATGAAATTCAAAAAAAAAGGATTAAATGAATAACCCCGCGCTAAAGCGCGAGGTATCAAGGATAAAAACAAAATGTTAAAACTAACAAACCCAAGGTTGAGAAGATTTTATGTAGTGGTCAACAGCTTCAATAGTTGTGTTTCCGACACTCCTAAAGAATTTTCCAGGGCTCCAGAAATGTCCATTTCTAAAATGTCTTCTAAGCCAAGGATGTTTTTTAAAAAGTTGAAAG
>Ga0180008_1000355_pt1 | contig 41802 bp, 40 predicted proteins | sample MM_PW_MetaG_FD_121121 | JGI IMG/M metagenome (GOLD analysis project Ga0180008, IMG submission 121121) | Groundwater microbial communities from the Aspo Hard Rock Laboratory (HRL) deep subsurface site, Sweden - MM_PW_MetaG | ecosystem: Environmental > Aquatic > Deep subsurface > Groundwater... | reverse complement strand
CGGGCTATTGAGTTTGGGTTGTGGGCTGAGTTGTTGCGGGCTGTGGGCACAACCCACCAGAGTAAGGCTGGCAACAGCCACCAGACCAAACAGCAGACGATGCAGCATGCTCAACTCTCCATAGATAGGGGCAGATGTGGCGCGCAGTATAACCAGCGCGATATGTGCCTGACAGCGCTGGTTGGGATCAGTTAGCGCTGTGTGTAGTGCTAATCCAGCACAGCACCAGCTACTGATCTGACGCACTGGGGAGTAACAGGTTCCCGTAATGCCTTTGTCATGCGCATCGGGCATAAGACTTTAGTCTTCCCTGCCCGTGAGAGATCGCCATGTTTACCCTGCGTAGCCTGCTCGCCCCCAAGCGTCCGATGCGCTCATTCGCCCTACTCGACGCGCAGGGCATTTGCACTGCACTGCGCCAGTCAGCCCAAGCCCCGCAAGGCCCTGGCTGGGTTGAGGTGCAACAAAGTTGCTCCAGTTGGCTTAATCGGCCGCTGCCAGCCAGCGCCCGAACCATACAGATAACGCCATGCCTGCACGCCCGACAAACGCTGGCGGCTTGACAGACAACAGAAGAAAAGTCACACCAGGCGATCAATTTTCCTGCTTTGCCCTTATAATCGCGCCCCGAATATAAGGACGCCTCCTGTTCGGGCCCTGCCGTCACGCTGATGCACCACTCATCGGCCGCGCCCCAGAGAGTCGCCCACTTCACGCTGCCTCCTAGCTAGCGCTTTTCCCAACTGTGAAATGCCATGCAGCTTCTGCAAAGGTCGTTTCACGTCGGTGAAAAGCTGGCTAAAGCAGACGTGTTTTGAGGTTCACGACTCCAAAAGAGCGTGGAAAAAACGGTTTGGAAAACTTCACAAGAGTGTGGCGAAAATGAACGATCTCGCGGTTGGCATCTGCTCCCAGAAGCCTGCTTCCTTCAACCCTGAACGTCTCACCGACTGCTGATTGCCTGTTTATCCTGGCTGATTAACGTCTATTGAGTGCTGGTTTGCGGAGAAGTGGTAATGGCGCAAAACGAATACGAAACAATGGATGTGGTGCTGGTTGGTGCCGGCATCATGAGTGCGACCCTGGCCGTACTGCTGAAAGAGCTCGACCCAGCCATCAAGCTGGAAGTGCTCGACATGATGAGCACCGCATCGAGTGAAAGCTCTTACCCGTGGAACAACGCGGGCACTGGCCATGCGGCCCTGTGCGAGCTGAACTACACGCCAGAAGCGGCTGATGGCTCGATCGACATCAAAAAATCGGTGTCCATCAATGCTCAGTTCGAGGAGTCCAAGCAGTTCTGGGCTTACCTGGTCGAGAAAGGTCGCTTTGGCTCGCCCAAATCCTTTATCAGCCCGGTTCCACACTTAAGCTTCGTACGTGGCCAAAAAGGCATCGACTTCCTGAAGAAGCGCTTTACCGCGCTGACCGCTCACCACGCCTTCAGCGAAATGGAATACAGCGAAGACCGCGCCACCATGGCCGAATGGATGCCGCTGATGATGCCGGGCCGCGACCCGAACGAGCCCATCGCCGCCACCCGCGTAATGGCTGGCACCGACGTTAACTTTGGCGCATTGACCCTGCACCTGCTCGACCACCTCCGTCAGCAGAACGCAGCCAAGGTCACCTGCAGCCAAAAGGTTGTTGGCCTCAAGCGCAGCGGTCAAGGCTGGCGCGTCAGCGTCAAGAATCTGCAAAACGGCAGCACGCGGGAAATCCAAGCCAAGTTCGTCTTCCTCGGCGCCGGCGGCGCGGCACTGCCGCTGCTGCAGATGTCTGGTATTACTGAAGGTAAAGGCTTTGGCGGCTTCCCGGTCAGCGGCCAGTGGCTGCGCTGCGACAACCCGGAAATCGTCAAACAGCACCAGGCCAAGGTCTACAGCCAGGCAGCCGTTGGCTCGCCACCGATGTCGGTCCCGCACCTGGATACCCGCGTAGTCGAAGGCAAGACCTCGCTGCTGTTCGGCCCTTACGCCGGTTTCACCACCAAGTTCCTCAAACGTGGTTCGTTCCTTGACCTGCCGCTGTCGATCCGCTTCAACAACATCGGCCCCATGCTGGCCGTGGCGCGCGACAACTTCGACCTGACCCGCTACCTGATCAAGGAAGTGCTGCAGTCCGAAGAGAAGCGCCTGGAAACTCTGCGCGGCTTCTACCCAGAAGCCAAAGCCGAAGACTGGCGCATCGAGATCGCTGGCCAACGCGTGCAGATCATCAAGAAGCATGCGAAAAACGGTGGCATCCTGCAGTTCGGCACCGAACTGGTGGCCGCACAGGATGGTTCTCTGGCCGCCCTGCTGGGCGCATCGCCAGGCGCTTCGGTAACCGTCTCGATCATGCTTGACCTGATCCAGCGCTGCTTCGGCGAGCAGGTGAAGTCTGAGCAATGGCGCACCAAGCTGAACGAAATCTTCCCGGCCATGGCTGACGTTTTGGCCAGCGATGCTGAGCGCTATCGAGAAGTGCAGTCGCGCTCCGATGCCTTGCTGCAACTGGAACAAAGCGTTAACGCCTAAACCGCTTAGGCAATAAAAAACCGCCTTTCGGGGCGGTTTTTTATTGCGCGTTCAGTCAGCGCAACAAGCATTCAGACGGAAGTGGTCATCTGCCTGAAACTGAAGTAATGGCGCAGCGCATCAACCATCTCAACATAATCAGCGGGCGGCGCCACCAGCGCAAACCCCGAATCATAGTAGCCGGGTGTGACATCCTCACGGGACCATTGGCAGGTGGCCGAGAAATCAATATGGTGCGGCGCATCATGCCCTGGGATTTTCAAACACATATCAAAACGCGCGCCCACCAGCAGTGGAAGCTGGCTGATCAGCAGTAGACCGTCCAAAGAGACGTTACCGATATAGCCCATGGGCTTGTCGGTGATGCGATTGAACACCTTCAGGTAGTACGGCAGCTGATGACGTTCGATGCGGCGCTGAACATGCGTTGGCATAGTGGCAAATCGCTATAAACGGCCATTAAGTATGGCCCCACTACTGCGCTTAAACCAGTTTCAGGAACAGCGTTCGGATACGCGGCCTTGCAGTTGCTGACGGGCGGTATCCATTTGCTTGTCACTGTAATAACTGCGCTGGCCGTCGGCCTCATCCCGGTAGTAGCTACGCCCCTCAGGAATAGAGGCCAGGCGCTTACGCAGCTCGCGACACTCTTGGGCACGCTTGGTCTGCTGCTCGGCTGCAACTGCGGAGGCCTGCGCCTGCTCTGCACGGCGGGCATCGTAAAACCGACTGGTACGCTCTTGCCGCTCACGGGTCAGTTGGTCACGCTCAACCACCTGCGGTTTCACTTCAACCTTTTCCGCCCCCGCGACTGCAGGGCGCTGGCCGAAGTGCACCTGGCCATTGGCATCCGTCCAACGATAAATTTCCGCAGCGGCCAGCCCCGGCAACAACAATAAGCACAACAAAACGCGCATGGATTCCCTCCCGAAAGCCTCAGCTTACTGCCGCGATAAGCGTTCTGTCAGCGATGACGACCAGTGGTCAAGGCTTGGCCGGGCTGACCTTAACCGCCACATCAACCCCCTCATGCCCAAGCTGGCGCAGAGTGTTTATGCGTGCACGGGCACGGTAGGCATATTCGCTCGCCGGGTATTGGTTGATGATGAACTGATAAGTCTGCATGGCATCGACAAACAGCGCCTGACGCTCCAGGCACTGGCCCCGCAGCAGAGAGATTTCGGGCTGCATATAACGTCGCGAACGGCTGTTACGCTCAGCCTTGGACAACGACAAAATGGCTGCTTCGCACTCACCGCGATCATAGGCCTCGTAAGCACTATTGAGATCGCGGTCGAACGAATAGCGGTTGCAGCCGAGCAGCCCCACTAGCAACAAAACAATCAACATTATGCGCATAAGCCTCTCCTCCGATGTGCAGTGTATCGACTGCCCTGGGGAATTCTGCAGCAGCGTATCGCGCAATAACTCATGCTGCATCATGTGGCCGCCAGAGGTAGTGCAGTGGAACAATGACTACAGGGTTGCGGCATAGTAGCCTCGTCTGCAGTTGCCATTCAGGAGTCTGTGCATGACCGTTCGCCGCACCAAAATCGTCGCCACCCTCGGCCCATCGAGCAACAGCCCCGAGGTTCTTGAACAACTGATCATCGCAGGGCTAGATGTTGCCCGCCTGAACTTCTCCCACGGCTCACCTGATGAGCACAAGGCCCGCGCCAAGCTGGTGCGCGAACTGGCCGCCAAGCACGGTCGCCACGTCGCCCTGCTGGGTGACTTGCAAGGCCCGAAAATCCGCATCGCCAAATTCGCCAACAAGCGCATCGAGCTCAAACTTGGCGATCGCTTTACCTTCTCCACCAGCCACCCGCTGACTGCCGGCACGCAAGACATCGTCGGCATCGACTACCCGGACTTGGTCAAGGATTGCGGCGTCGGCGACGAGCTGCTGCTCGACGATGGCCGTGTGGTCATGCGCGTTGAAAGCGCCACCAGCGATGCCCTGCACTGCGAAGTGATCATCGGTGGCCCGCTGTCCGACCATAAAGGCATCAACCGTCGCGGCGGCGGCCTGACTGCGCCAGCCCTGACCGAGAAAGACAAAGCCGACATCAAGCTCGCCGCCGAGATGGAGCTGGATTACCTGGCCGTGTCCTTCCCGCGCGATGCCGACGACATGCATTACGCGCGCAAACTGCGCGACGAAGCTGGCGGCACTGCCTGGCTGGTGGCCAAGATCGAACGCGCCGAAGCGGTAGCCGACGACGAAACCCTCGACGGCCTGATCCGCGCCAGTGATGCGGTGATGGTGGCCCGTGGTGACCTGGGTGTGGAAATCGGCGACGCCGAACTGTGCGGCATCCAGAAGAAAATCATCCTGCACGCGCGCCGCCACAACAAGGCGGTGATCACGGCGACGCAGATGATGGAGTCGATGATCCAGAACCCGATGCCGACCCGCGCGGAAGTCTCCGACGTGGCCAACGCCGTGCTCGACTACACCGATGCAGTGATGCTCTCGGCGGAAAGTGCTGCCGGCGCCTACCCGCTGGAAGCCGTGCAAGCCATGGCGCGCATCTGCCTGGGTGCGGAAAAACACCCAACCAGCAAGAAATCCAGCCACCGCATGGGCACCGAGTTCGAGCGGTGCGACGAAAGCATCGCCCTGGCAGCCATGTACACGGCCAATCACTTCCCCGGTGTGAAAGCGATCATCGCCCTCACCGAAAGTGGCTACACGCCGCTGATCATGTCGCGTATCCGCTCCTCGGTGCCGATCTTCGCGTTCTCCCCGCACCGCGAAACCCAAGCCCGTGCGGCCATGTTCCGTGGCGTCTACACCGTGCCGTTCGACCCAGCCGCCCTGCAACCGGCCGAAGTCAGCCAGGCGGCGGTGGACGAGTTGCTCAAGCGCGGCGTGGTGCAAGCCGGCGACTGGGTGATCCTGACCAAGGGCGACAGCTACCACACCATCGGTGGCACCAATACCATGAAGCTGCTGCATGTAGGTGAAGCACTGGTGTAAGAGCCTGTTTATGATCTGCTGCGCGTCGGCCCTGCTGCGTTAAAAACAGGCTCGGAATGCTCATGTACAACAGTACACTCCGCTTCCTCGCCTGTTTTTGCCTTGCAGGTCTCTAGCTCGCGAGATCGTAAAAAGGCTCTAGGCTACCCAGCGCAGTGCAAAAGGCCGCTCAATCGAGCGGCCTTTTTATTTGCCTCAGGGCATCAGGCGTATTTGCTGAAATTCGGCGTGCGGCGCTGCATAAAGGCTGTCAGCGCCTCGATGGCTTCCGGCGAGCGCAGGCGTTGACCGAACAGCGCGCCCTCCTCCTCGATTACCCTGCGCAGTTGCTCACGGTCCGGCGCGCGCATCAGGCGTTTGCTGTCCGCCACGGCTGCCGGTGCCAGTTGCTGAAAGCGCAGGGCCATTTCGCGGGCCTTGGCCAGGGTTGCCTCACCGCCGTCCAGCGCCTGATTGGCGACACCCCAGGCTGCGGCCTGCTCACCGGTAAAGCTCTGCCCAAGCAGCAGCAATTCGGCAGCGCGGGCGTGGCCGAGCAGGCGCGGCAGGATAAGGCTGGAACCGTATTCAGGGCACAGGCCCAGATTGACGAAAGGCATCTTCAGCGTGGCCTCGCGGCTGACATAGACCAGATCGCAATGCAGCAACATGGTCGTACCAATGCCCACCGCAGGGCCGTTGACCGCGGCCACCACCGGCTTGCTGAACTCGAACAGCGCCTGCATAAACTGGAACACTTCGCTGTTGAGTCCAGTCGGTGGTGCCTGAATAAAGTCGGCCACATCATTGCCGCTGGTGAAGCAGCTCTCGCCGCCAGTGATCAGCACGGCACGCACGCTTTTATCCTGATCGGCCTGTACCAGCACTTCAGCCATGCCGCTGTACATGGCGCGGGTCAGGGCATTTTTCTTATCGGGGCGGTGCATGCGCAGGGTCAGCACCCCTTGTTCACGCTCAACCAGCAGATGCTCGCTCATCACTAATCCTCACGGTAGGCCACCCGCGAGCGGATCACCGGAACGGCTAGCGCGCGTGAGGCAAAAATACGTCAGCGAAAACCTGACTACGCGGCAAACCCGCCAGATACAGACGGCGCGCAAAGGCTTCGACACTGTCAGGGTGGCCGCAGAGTAAGGCGATGGTTTGCCGTGAAACAAGGCGCAGTTCAGCCAAAGCAGCCGGCAACTCGGCCGCCACCACAAGCTCGACCTGCACCTGCGAATGGCTGGCCGCCAATGCTCGCAAGGGTTCGGCCAAATAATGCGCGGAAGCATCATGGGCCACGTGAATAACCCGAATAACCCCCTGATGCTCCTGACGCAGCGCCTCGCGCAGCACGCCATACAACGGCGCCAAGCCCGTACCTGCGGCCAACAGCCAGAGCGGCCTGGCTTGCCAATCGGGATCATAGTGCAACGCTGCACCGCGCAACTCACCCAAACGGAGGTTGTCGCCCGGCTGAAAAGCCCGCGCTACTGAGGCAAATGCGCCACCCTGACGGCAATCGATATGAAACTCCAGCCAGGCATCCTCACCCGGCACGCTGGCCAATGAGTAAGGCCGGGCAATCCCGCTAGAGATCCAGAGCTGCAGGTGCTGGCCGGCGCTGTAACGCAATGGCTGCGGTGGAGTCAGGCGTAAGCGCAGTACATCGCGGCTTAGCCAATCGCAGCTGTGAATGACCGCCGGAACCGCATCACGCAACGGATCGAATACCTCAATCTGCACGTCATCCACCACTCGACATTGGCACGCCAGCCGCCAGCCCTGCTCACGCTGCGCTTCGTCCAGAGCCTCAGGCTTGGCATCAAGCAACTCGCCACGCACGCAACGCACCAGGCAGGCATGGCAGCTGCCGGCGCGGCAGCTATAGGGCACAGCGATACCAGCAGCCAACAAGTTATCCAACAGGTTACTGGCAGGGGCGACTTCGAGGCTGCGTTCAGCGGCCCGTAACTCAGGCATCCACATCCTCCCAGGTCGCCGCGCAACGGTTACGCCCATCACGTTTGGCCTGGTACAGCGCCTGATCGGCACGCTGCAGGGCTTCATCAAGGTCATCGTCAGCGGCCAGCAAGGTCATACCAATGGATACACTCAGATTGGCCACCTGCACGCCCAGCGGCTCGGCGCGGCTAAAGGCTTCGCGCAAGCGTTCGCAGCAGGCCGTGAACTGATCGGCTTCGGTATTGGGTAACAGCAAGACAAATTCCTCACCGCCATAACGTGCTACCACATCGCCATCGCGCAGGCAGGCGCGGGCGACAGCGGCAAACGTTTGCAGGACACGATCACCCGCCGCGTGACCGTGAATATCATTGATGCGCTTGAAATGGTCGAGATCCAGCAACGCCAGGCCGTGCTGACGACCACCGCGCAGATTTTCCAGCTCGCAACTGGCTAAGCGCAAAAAATGCCGACGGTTGCACAACCCGGTTAACTCGTCAGTCGCGGCCAGGTCTTCCAGCTGGCGCATCATCCCGCGCAGTGTGTCCTGATGGGCTTGCAGGGCAAAACGGCGCTGACGCATTCGTTGGCGCATGGCCTGAGCATAACTGGCAAACAGACAAAGCCACACCAGCACCACAGCCAATACACAGGCCTGCATCAGCGCCATACGCGGCGCACGCAACTGCAGGGTATAGGCCTCATACAGGTTCAACCCGGCAAAGCCCAAAAAGGCAACCAATGCGCAACGGGCAAAGACCTTGGGCGGCAGCTGAAACACGCCGAACAGCAAAATCAGCATGTACATCACCAACAGGCTGCCGCGCCCCTCGCTGAACTGCGATAGCAGCGCTGTGAGCCAGAGCAATGCCACCAGCACCTGAGGCTCAGTCAAACTAGGATCGGCAAGACGTAGATTGAGGCGCGAGAGAAACAGCCCGAGAAAAACTAATTGGCTGAACGTCGCCAAGGCGCCGATACCTAATACAGCCAACGGCGGCGCATTAAACAACCCGGCAAACACGCCAACGCCGCACAACAGCCCGGTCAGCACGTAAGTGCCTACGGCCATGCCGAAACGCTTTAGCAGTAGGCTTTGCAAGCTGCGTCGGGTACCTGCTTGGCTGCTTGGGGTCATAGGAATTATGGGCTCCATCCCATACTGGCATCTAGCCGCTACTCTACCCCCGTGATTGCAGCATGCCTAGTCAATTAATCGACGTCAGTAACCGATCAGCGCCCATGATCTAAGCCTGCCGAGGTGTCCGCCAGGCCACGTGCACGGTATACTTTCGCGCCTTTTTATCTTGTCCTCTGGCCCTGATAAGCCTGCGCCGGGTATGCCCCTGCGCGCTTCGAAGTTCCTGCCCTACTCCTACCCATATAAAGGGAGCGCATAGCATGACCGTGATCAAGCAAGACGACCTGATTCAGAGCGTCGCCGACGCCCTGCAGTTTATTTCCTACTACCACCCCGTAGACTTTATCCAGGCCATGCATGAGGCCTATCTGCGCGAAGAATCGCCCGCCGCGCGCGACTCCATGGCACAGATCCTGATCAACTCACGCATGTGCGCCACCGGCCACCGGCCGATCTGCCAGGACACCGGCATCGTCACCGTATTTATCCGCGTGGGCATGGATGTGCGCTGGGATGGCGCGACCATGGGCGTCGACGACATGATCAACGAAGGCGTGCGCCGCGCTTACAACCTGCCGGAAAACGTCCTGCGTGCCTCGATCCTGGCTGACCCAGCCGGTGCACGGAAGAACACCAAGGACAACACCCCAGCAGTCATCCACTTCTCTATCGTCCCTGGCGACAAAGTGGAAGTGGACGTTGCTGCCAAAGGCGGTGGTTCCGAGAACAAGTCGAAGATGGCCATGCTCAACCCGTCCGACTCGATCGTCGACTGGGTACTCAAGACCGTCCCGGAAATGGGTGCCGGCTGGTGCCCGCCAGGCATGCTCGGCATTGGCATCGGCGGCACCGCCGAAAAAGCTGCGGTAATGGCTAAAGAAGTGCTGATGGAGTCCATCGACATCCATGAGCTGAAAGCCCGCGGCCCACAGAACAAGATCGAGGAAATGCGCCTCGAACTGTTCGATAAAGTGAACCAGCTGGGCATCGGCGCCCAGGGCCTGGGCGGCCTGACCACCGTGCTCGACGTGAAGATCATGGACTACCCGACCCACGCCGCCTCCTTGCCGGTGTGCATGATCCCCAACTGCGCCGCCACCCGTCACGCCCACTTCGTGCTCGACGGCACCGGCCCAGCCGAGCTGGAAGCGCCGGATCTGTCCGCCTACCCGGAAATTGTCTGGGAAGCCGGCCCGAGCGCGCGCCGCGTCGATCTGGATACCCTCACCCCGGAAGACGTGCAGAGCTGGAAGCCGGGCGAAACCGTATTGCTCAACGGCAAGATGCTCACCGGCCGCGACGCCGCGCACAAGCGCATGGTCGATATGCTGAATAAGGGTGAAGAGCTGCCAGTCGACCTAAAAGGCCGCTTCATCTATTACGTCGGCCCGGTCGATCCGGTACGTGAAGAAGTGGTTGGCCCAGCCGGCCCGACCACGGCCACGCGGATGGACAAGTTCACCCGGCAGATCCTCGAAAGCACTGGCTTGCTCGGCATGATCGGTAAATCCGAGCGCGGCCCGATTGCCATCGAAGCGATCAAGGACAACAAAGCCGTGTACCTGATGGCTGTTGGTGGCGCTGCGTACCTAGTCGCCCAGGCGATCAAGAAGTCGCGCGTGGTGGCCTTTGCCGAACTGGGCATGGAAGCCATCTACGAGTTCGAAGTGAAAGACATGCCGGTCACCGTGGCGGTCGACACCAAGGGCGAGTCGGTGCATATCACCGGTCCAGCGATCTGGAACAAGAAGATCCACGACAGCCTGGCGGTCGAGATCAAGTAAGCATTACAGCGTTAACACAAACCCGGCCAAGTGCCGGGTTTGTTGTTTTAACGACGCCGCAGCGCCTGCGCCATGGACTGATCAACGTGCGTGCGCCACTCGCGGTCACGCCAGTCGTCATCATGCCATTCACGCTCAAAAGCGCTTTGCTGGGTGGCCTGACATTGGCGAAAACCATCATCCCAACCTTGGGCATATAGCGGCGCTGCCAGGTAGCGCGGCACATCCTTGCGAAAACCATCGAGCGCGCCAGCAGCTTGCCGGCCACTGCTGCAACCCGCTTCAAAACCATCAACATAGGCTGGCGGGTAACCTTCGGCCTGCATCTGCTCGCGGGTATTTTGGCAAGCGCACAGCAACACTGCAGCCACGCCAAGCGCGGCCATTCTTAACCGGCCCAAAGCAGACAGGCAGATCATCCGCTGCCGCCTCAAGTGCCCTGGGTAAGCGAGCATAGCGGGCTTGGCAAAACAGCCTCTGCACTCCAGGCCATGCTGTAAGGCAGTGCCACTAAAGCGAACGTAAAGAGCAGTGCGGCAAAACCAAGACGACACAGGTAAACAATGGGTGCCATTGACTAGCCCTCCAGCGGCTTAAGTACAGGTTGTTCAGCGTGCTGAGGCTGCGGCGCGCGATAGAGTACCCAGCGATAGCAGAGCAGACAAATCGTCCAGTCCAAGAGCAAGGTCCACAGGTTGTGCGACAGAAAGTGCGCGCCCTGCATCATCCTTCCCAACGAAAACACCGCCCCCAGCCCCAGCGCGAATACCAACGCGACACGTGCACTGCGCGGGCGCTTGTCACGCAGGAGAAAAAACAGCGCCAGCAAGGAAAACCCCGATGAGGCATGACCACCCGGCCAGCAACGGCCTGGATTATCCGTTGCTGCGCGCTCACTCAGCAGCGGGGTAAAGGTCTCAGTGCCGCCAAACTCACTCAAGCTCCAGGGGCAATGCACAGCGGTGAGCGCCTTCAAGGGCGTAACCACACTGGTCGAGATCCCCAGCGCCAGGACCAGAAAGCCCAACGAGCGACGCCACACCCTAAAACGGCTGGGTAACAGACTGATTACAAAGCCCGCAATGGCCAGCACGCCAAAGACGATAACCAACTGTTTGGCCCGGTCGTGCAGGATGTCCTCCAACCAAAAGCTGTGTTTACCAATAAAGCCCTGGCCAGGTTGGTAGAACAGGCGCTCGATGGCGAAATCCAGGCCGCTGGGGTCAAGCAGTAACAGCAACGCCATCAGCAGCAGAGGGATGCCCAGGCCCAGCCGGAAATCAAAATAACGTGAGGACTCAGTAGACCGATTGGCCCGCATAACGTTGCTCCAGCCAAGGCACTGCCGGGCAGTGCCTGAAAGTTTTAGGATTAGCGCTTACTCAGTTGCTCGTCAGGCAACAGGGTCGGCCGCCAGGCCATCAGGTGTTCTTTAAAGGCGTGGCTGGCGCCTTGGTAATAGGCGATGTTGCGCCGCTGCAGCGCATCGGTGGCATCCACTGCAATCTCATGGCTCAGGCCGAGCGCATCATCATGGCGGCGCATGTTTTTACGCGGGCTCAGAATCGCCAGGCTGGAACCGTCGAACAGCCCCAGGTGCTGATAGTTACCCAACAGCGCACGCCCTGGCGCACGGTCATCGCGCAGCACATTGCGGCCGAAGAAGGTCGAGACATAGTCCATATTCAGCAGGCCCAGTAGCGTGGGCGCCAGGTCAATCTGACTGGCGACGTCATTGAATTCGCGTGGTTGGATATGCGCCGGGGCGTAGATGAACAACGGGATGTGGTAATTGGCCACGGGCAAGTCTTCTTTGCCGGCACTGCCCGCCGTGTGGTCTGCGACAAAAATAAACACCGTTTGCTTGAACCAGGGCTTGCCCCGCGCAAGGGCAAGGAATTGACCGATGGCATAGTCGGTGTACTTCACCGCCCCTTCGCGGCCATCGCCGGACGGGATGTCGACGCGCCCTTCCGGGTAGGTATACGGCCGGTGATTAGAGGTGGTCATCAGCTGCAGAAAGAAGGGTTTACCGGCAGCATGATCCGCATCGGCCACCTTCAGCGTCTGCGTGTAGATGTCCTCATCAGACATACCCCAGGCGTTTTGAAACACCATATCCGCCTCGGCGACGCTGCTCTGGTCAACGATGCGATAACCATTGCCGCCGAAGAAGGCATTCATATTGTCGAAATAGCCGCGCCCACCGTAGATAAACACACTGTCATAGCCCTGCGCGCTGAACTGCTGCCCGAGGCTGCCGTAGCCCGACTCACGGCCGATACGTTTGACGATGGAGCGTCCAGGCGTTGGCGGCATGGACAGGCTAATGGCCTCCAAACCACGGTCCGTACGCGTACCGGTGGCGTAGAAGTTACTGAAACTCAGGCTCTGCTGGCGCAATTGATCCAGGTTCGGGGTCAAGCCACGGTTGTCACCGAAGCTGCCCAGGTACTTGGCACTCAGGCTTTCGATGGTCACCAGCACCACGTTCAGCCGCTCGGGCTTGCCCGGGTTGTCGATCATCCGGCGGATGTCTTGCGGGTCAGTGCCGATAAAACGTGCATTCGGCTCACGCACTTCATTGCGCAGCAAACCGGCCACGTCAGCATCCGCCAGGGTGGCGTAGAACTGCAGGTAATCCAGTTCGTTATTGCGAAACGCGGCAAAGAACTGAAACGGCCCGTTGCTCGCCAACTCGCGCTGGTAAGCGTTGCCATCCGTGCCACGCGGGGCATCCTGACCAATCAGTGCGCTACTCAACGCGGCCGATAGCAGTATGCCCACTACGCTAAACAGGGCCGGCAAAGTCCCTAGACGCGGGGCATCCAGCGCCGCCATCACCGGCTTACGCAACAGCGCAGTGGTGGCAATGGCCACGATCGCCAGCATCGCCAGAAGTGGGTAGATCGGGTAGGACTCAAGGATGTTGTTGATCACCTCCTCGGAGTACACCAAGTAGTCCACGGCAATAAAGTTGAAGCGCACGCCGAACTCATCCCAGAACAGCCACTCCGCCACCGCGGTAAACAGCATGACAAACAGGCTGACCCCGACCACGCCGAGCAGCAACTGTTTATGCCAGCGCTGCTGCCACAGGCGGCGCGGACACAGCAGCAGGTACAAGGCAAGCGGCAGGCTGGCGTAGAGCAGGAAGCTCAGGTCGTACACCACGCCAACCCCATACAGGCTGAACAACTGCAGCACACTGACATTGGCGTCGCTCAGATGGGTGGCCAGCAGCGCACTGCGGGTCAGAAAAAACACCACCAACCATGCCGCGACGATGATCGACAGGTAACGAAGTTGCGCGAAGTGGAGCTGAGGCATCGTATGATCCTGCTTGGATGAACGTGCCGCAGTGTGCGATTGCCTCTGTGAGGCGCTTGTCAAAACAATGTGAAAAAAACGTCAACGCGAAAGGAACACCCGCTCATGCGTATTCTGGTCATCGAAGACAACCGCGATATTCTGGCCAACATACTCGACTACCTGCAGCTCAAAGGCTTTAGCGTTGATTGCGCGCAAGATGGCTTGAGCGGCTTGCACCTGGCCAGCAGTGGCCACTATGACCTGATCGTGCTGGACATCATGCTGCCCGGCATTGACGGCTATCAGGTGTGCAAGCGCCTGCGTGAGGATGGCCACAATGAGGTGCCTATTCTGATGCTAACGGCCCGCGACGCCCTGGATGATCGCCTGCAAGGCCTGAACGCTGGTGCTGACGACTACCTGATCAAACCCTTCGCGTTGTCCGAACTGGTGGCGCGCATTGAGGCGATCCTGCGGCGCAGCCAGGGCAGCCGCAAACGCCAGCTGAAGGTCGCCGACCTGGTTTATGACCTCGATACGCTGCATGTCAGCCGTGCTGGGCAACCACTCAAGCTCAACCCCATCGGCCTCAAATTATTGGCCGTACTGATGCAGAAGAGTCCAGCGGTGATCCGCCGTGAAGCGCTGGAAGAAGCACTCTGGGGGGACGACAGCCCAGACAGCGACAGCTTGCGCAGCCACATCCATCAACTGCGCCAGGTGCTGGATAAACCCTTCGCGACCCCGCTGCTGCATACCTTGCACGGCGTCGGCTATCGCCTGGCGGAGCATGCCAATGGCGTCTAAGCAACCGTTCGCCAGGCGCATCCTGATCGCCTTTGTGCTGATGACGACGCTGGTCAGCGGCCTGTTTTCGCTGAGTATCGTGGCGGTGGTGCATGTTCTTGAAGAACACCTGGTGTCCGAGGAACTCAGCCGCGAGTTGGATACCGTGCTGCATGAAGACCTCAAACATGGCAACCGCCCTCGCCTGGATTCCAGCACACGCTTTTTTGCCTCCAACCTCCCCGGCTACGCCATTCCCGAGCAATACGCCGGGCTGTCGGAGGGCTTCAATGAGGTATTTGACGGGGACAAAGCTTTTTACGTTTATGTGCAGGAAATCAACGGCAACACCTACCAACTGGTGCAAGAGCAGCACGAATTCGAGGCCCGCGAGCAAGCCCTGTTCAATGTCGTACTCGCCGGCTTTCTGCTGACCGTCGTCGGTGCCTGGGCTTTGGGCCTGATCATGGCGCGCAGGGTCATGGCACCGGTCAGCCGCCTGGCGCAACAGGTTCGCCACCGCGACCAACTGCACACCCTGGCCCCGCCGCTGGCACCGGACTACCCCGATGACGAAGTGGGCCAACTGGCCGCCGCCTTCGACAGTACCCTGGGGCAGGTACGCCAGTCACTGGAGCGTGAGCGCCTGTTCACCAGCGATGTCAGCCATGAATTGCGCACACCCTTGATGGTCATTGCCACCTCCTGCGAACTGCTTGCAGAAGCCGCCCTGTCACCCCGTGAACGCCAACAGCTTGAGCGCATCACCAGAACCTGCGAGGAAATGCGCGAGCTGGTGCAGACCTTCTTGCAACTGGCCCGGAGCAAGGCCAATGAAACCGCTTTTGTTGCAGACAGCAGCCTCGCCAGTATCGCTGCCGCACAGACAGAGCGCTGGGAGCCGATGTTCAATGACAAGGGTTTGACCTTCCAGCATGCGCAAGAAGGCAACGATAACGGCCTCTACAACGCCACATTCCTCGGCACGGTCATGGCTAACTTGCTGCGCAACGCCTTGCATTACACCGAACACGGATTGGTTCGCCTGGTGCTGGAAGAAGGCGGCTTTCGTGTTGAGGACAGTGGCACGGGCATTCCCCAAGAGCAGCACGAGCAGATTTTCCAACCCTTCGTACGCGGCCCGCAGGCACGCGGTGAAGGGCTCGGGCTAGGGCTCTCGCTGGTAAAACGCATCTGCGCCAAGCAAGGCTGGAGTATCACTGTGCACAGCCGTGCAGAGGGTGGCACCTGCTTCACCGTCAGATTCAACCCACCCGCTAACGAAATTTTCACATCCCCTTAACAGCCTGTTGATGCCCTGACACCTAATGTGGCGAGCGTTCCCCCTTACTGGACGCTCAGCCATGCTTGCCCTGCCTACCCTCAATCACCTGTACCCCATGGGCGCGCTGCTGCGCCGTACACAACTGCAGAAACTGGAGCTGCCAACATGAACGGCAAACCCACTGCAGAGACGCACGACGCCCTCTCGCTCAAAGGCCGCACCGGGCTGCGGCGCATTCTCGACGCCGGCGGCTATTCGCTGATGGGCTTGCAAGCGGCCTATCGCGGCGAGGCGGCGTTCCGCCAGTTGCTGCTGCTCAATGTCGTGCTGCTTCCGCTGGCATGCCTGGTCGACGTCACACGCAGTGAGCGCCTGTTACTGATGCTTGTGCCACTGCTGTCACTGATCGTCGAGCTGCTCAACTCTGCTATCGAAGCCACCGTGGACCGTATCTCCCTGAGCCTCCACCCACTGTCCAAACAGGCCAAGGACATGGGCAGCGCAGCGCAGTTTATCGCCCTGCTGATGATTGGCCTGACCTGGGGCATGATCCTGCTCTGAGTTAAAAAGTCGCATTTCCCAACAGCGGCGCATGACCGCCGCCGCGTTGCACATCAGCATCTCAGCCGTTCAACCGCAGCCAGCCTGGGGCCGTCAAACAGCTCTAGGCTGTCCAATCCAACGGCCTGAACGACCGGGGCTGGGTAACCCTACGCCCAGCGCCGAGTGAACTCTGCGCCCCCGTCGAGTGTCTGTCTGCTGTCGGCCCAGCGGGTGGCTTGTATGGCCATTTGCCCACCAGCAGAGCGTTGCAGCACGCCACCTTGCTTATGCACCTGCTTGCGCCCACGCGCCTGGCCGGCTTTATCACACCCGCTGCAGGGTTTCGTTTAATCGCCATGTGAAGATTGCCCCCATGTCCCTATCCCGCCATGCCCCCTCCAGCCTTGCCCCTCTGCACCACCTCGCCCTCGGTGCCTGCCTACTGGTCAGCGTTAGCGCGCACGCGCAAGACGATGCCAGCACCACGCGCTGGGTCAGTGACAGCCTGAATACCTATGTACGCAGCGGCCCAACTGACGGCTACCGCATCGTCGGCACGCTGACCTCCGGGCAGAAGGTCACATTGCTGCGCAGCGACGGTAATTACAGCCAGGTACGTGGCGAGAACGGCAGCGCGGTGTGGATTCCCAGCCGCGACCTACAGGACGTGCCAGGCCAGGCAGAACGCCTGCCGCAACTGCAACAACAGGTCAGTGAGCTGAGCGCCGAGCTAGACGGCATCAACACCACCTGGGAAACCCGCGTACAGGGCATGCAGGAAACCCTGGACTCACGCAAAACCCTGATCGATGAGCTGCAAACCGCCCGCTCTGCACTTGATAGTGAACTGAGCCAGGCCAACTCGGAGTTACGCGAACTGCAGGCGCAACTCGGCGAAGAGAACCAGCAGGTGTTAATGCGCTACATGGCCTACGGTGGCGGTATCGCGGGGGCGGGTTTAATCGCCGGCCTGATCCTGCCGACCCTGCTGCGGGTAAAGCGCAAACGTAATGATCAGTGGGTCTAATGGGCTGAAATCCACTGGCGGTGGGTGAGCGCCTTCACCCACCGGCCGCTTTGCGCCCGCAGGGTATGATCGCTCAGCAAATGTAAGGTCCTAGCGGCCAAATCAAGCCACCACAGCCGTGGTTTACGGCACCTTATGCCAATTGGCTACTGACAAGATCAACCGGGACGATCCACACTACACTTCAAACAGCAGCCTCTGCGGCCTGTAATCAGCCAGGAATCTAATAAAAACCGGCATTCATAACCGGAACCCGAAGGAACACCTAAATGCTAGGGATGCGCTCAAATAACCCGCACAAGCGTAACGCTCGCCCCGAGTTTTGGCAGCTTTCCATGCGTTGCTGTCAGATAGCGGCCTGCGTCGATGTCGCTTTTTTGTTTATTTTCATCCTGCTGGGCTCCCCCATTCTGGCCTGGGTAAACGTGCTCAGCGTGGCTATGTATGCCTACGCCTACCGCGCGTTCCAGCAACGCCGTAACCGCCTGGCGATTCTACTGATCCGCACCGAGGTCCTGGTACACGCAGGACTTGGGACCGTGCTGATTGGCTGGGAAAGTGGCTTTCACTATTTCTTACTCATGTTCATCCCAGCCTTATTCGTGACCATGCGTGCACGCAGCGCCTGGCTCCTCGCGGCGGGTCTGTGGGCCTACTACGTTGGGCTGGATGTGTTGATGTGGTACATCGAACCGCTGCAACCCATCTCCTCTAGCGCCCTGCTGGGTGTGCATGTTTTCAATTTGACTGTGGTGTTCTTGATGTTCAGCTATCTGGCGCTGTTCTATGTGAGCACCGTAACCCGCGCCCACAAGAGCCTGGCGCGGATGGCCACAACGGACTCGTTGACCGGCCTGTTCAACCGCAGGCACATGATTGCGCTGACCGAAAAGGAACTGGCGCGACACCATCGCCGTCCCAGCAACCTCACCTTATTGCTGATGGATATTGATCACTTCAAACAGATCAATGATCAATACGGCCACGATATGGGTGACCGAGTGCTCGCGGCGGTAAGCGACTCACTCAAAGGCTCTATGCGTGAACAGGACTTTATTGGCCGCTGGGGCGGCGAAGAGTTTCTTGCGGTATTGCCGGAAACCGACTTTGAACAGGCGGCTGTCAGCGCAGAGCGCATACGCAAGGCAATCGAAGGACTGGTCATAGACTGTGACGGCACTACAGTCCAGGTAACGCTGTCCATTGGCATCAGCCAGTATCGGGCTGAAGAGCCACTCAGCAGCGCCATTGCACGAGCGGATTACGCGCTATACGCTGGCAAGTCAGCTGGACGCAACAGAGTAGAAGTGGCGACGTGTTAATCGGCTGCATGCGGTTGTCGCCCTGAGTGAAGACAACCGCAACCCAAGGCTGATCGACTCAGTTGCAAGCCCCCGCTTACCTGCAAGCGCTATTGCTGGCACAGCGTCACAAGCAGCGGCTCTTACTCATCGCGCGTCAGCACTTCCAGCAGCTCAATTTCGAAGATCAGATTGGAATTCGGTTTGATATGCGCGCCGAACTCACGTTCGCCATAAGCCAGATGCGCGGGCACGAACAGTTTGCGTTTGCCGCCGACCTTCATGCCCATCATGCCGATGTCCCAGCCCTTGATCACACGGCCGCTGCCAATCACGCACTGGAAAGCCTTGCCGCGATCATAGGATGAGTCGAACTTGCGGCCATCTTCCAAATAGCCATCGTATTGCGTGGTGATCAGTGCACCTTTGACCACTTCCTTACCGTCACCCAGCTGAATATCTTCGATCACTAATTCGTTGTTCATCGCGCTCTCTCTTGTCCACACATGACAGGTCTAAAACATAACAGCAGACTCACCCTTACCAGACCACCGCCGGGCCTGATCAGTCACGCATGCCTCAGTTCCAGCATAGCCAAAGCCCGCGCCTGACTAAACCACCAGGCTAAACGACAGCTGCTCAAGCACACGCGCCGCTCGTGCTAAAGTCGCGCCCTGCACAACCACGGCTCAAGGCGACAAGTAGCGATTATGCAAATCCCGGCATTTACTGGCGAACTGGAAGACTGGAGCACCCTGAACAGCAGCATCGGTTTCCCCGAGTTGTTGATTGGCAACGGCGCGAGCCTCGCGGTATGGCGCAAGTTCGCTTACTTCTCGCTGTTTGACGAAGCCCAGACCACGCGCAACCGCCCGCTCAGCCCAACCGAGCTGAGCGTGTTCCGCGCGCTGGATACCAGCAACTTCGAGCAGGTGCTCAGCGCGCTGAAGAACAGCATCCGGGTCAATGCCGCCTTGACCATCAACTCGTCGTCGCCACGTCACCGCTACTTCGCCATCAAGGAAGCGCTGATCCACGCCGTACGCTCGGTGCACATTCCCTGGAGCCAAATGCAGGCATCCAGCCTGACGCGGATCAACAGCGCCCTCAGCCAGTATCAGACGGTCTATTCCGGCAATTACGACCTGCTCAACTACTGGGCAGTGATGCAGAACCAGGACGCGTTTGAAGAGATGTTCCGTGGCCCCGACTCGACCTTTGACCTCGGCAATAACGCCCGCCAGAGCAGCGCCACACGCATGCTCTACCTGCACGGCGGCATGCACCTGGTGAAGAACATCGATGGCAGCACACGCATTCTCAATTCATCGGAAAGCACCTTGCTGGCCAGTTTCGCCATCAACCAGTTGGGCGATATCCCGCTGTTCGTCAACGAAGGCAGCAGCGCCGACAAGCTCAAAGCCATTCGCAGTTCCGACTATCTGTCGTTCTGCTACAGCCAGCTATCGCAGCCCAAAGAAACGCTGTGCATATTCGGCCATAACCTGGCAGCGCAGGATCAACACCTGGTTCAGGCCTTGCTGCAAGCGGGGCTGAAAACCCTGGCTATATCGATCTACCCGCACAACCCACTGTTTATCCAGCAACAGAAACAGCACTACGCCAACCTGTTCGTGGGGCAAGACGTGGAATTGCGTTTCTTCGATGCGCTGAGCCACCCACTGGGCCATCCCGAGCTGCGCGTGGCAGTCACCCCAGCGCAGTAAATCCGCTACTGACTGATCGAACGCACCACACTCAACTCGGCCGGCACACGCCGCTGACTGAGGTAGCGGGTGCAGCTAACGCGCAGAAACGAGGCGAAATTAACCACTTCTCCGCGGTAGTCCATCACCTCGTCATACAGCTTGGTAATCAGCTGATTGGTGGTCATGCCATCGACTTCGGCGATCTCACGCAGAATGTCCCAGAACTGGTTTTCCAGGCGCAGGGTGGTAACCACACCTCGTATGCGCAATGAACGGGCGCGGGACTCGTAGAGAATTGGGTCGGCTTTAACGTAAAGCTCGCACATGGCAGCTCCCCTCGTTGGATGCTGGGGCCATCCAGGCCCCAGATGCGGCTTGGAGTTTATAGCGTGATCTGGGTGCCCAGCACGTTCAGGAACGCGGCTAACCAGTTCGGGTGCGCCGGCCACGCTGGCGCGGTGACCAGATTGCCCTGCACATGGGCCTGATCCACTGCAATGTCGATGTACTGCCCACCGGCCATTGTCACGTCCGGGCCACAGGCTGGATAGGCACTGCATTCGCGGCCTTTCAACACACCTGCCGCTGCCAGCAACTGCGCACCGTGGCAAACCGCAGCAATTGGCTTACCGGCCTTATCGAACGCCTGCACCAGCGCCACCACCTGAGGATTCAAGCGCAGGTACTCCGGCGCGCGGCCGCCTGGGATTACCAAGGCATCGTAGTCTTCAGCTTTAACTTGGGCGAAGTCGAAATTCAGGGCGAAGTTATGCCCCGGCTTTTCGCTGTAAGTCTGTTCGTCTTCAAAATCGTGGATGGCAGTGCGTACGCTCTGCCCGGCAGTCTTGTCCGGACACACGGCATGCACCTGATGACCGACCATCAACAGCGCCTGAAACGGCACCATCACTTCGTAGTCTTCGACGTAGTCGCCGACCAGCATGAGAATCTTTTTCGCGGCCATGTGCTTGCTCCCTTTATTGATTGAGAAGCACAGAGTGTTATCCCGATCTGCCCGGCGTGGGTAATAACCCGGTACTACAGGGCACATCTTGGACCGACGGCGGCTAAAAAACGCTGAGCCACCTAAGCAGCTCAGCGTCTGGGCGGGTGTTACTCCAGCACTTCCTCGTCACGCAGCAGCACATAGGTGCAGCCGCTGTCGTCTTCCAAGTAGTCGTGCACGTAAAACATCACCACTTCGCCAAGACCGGGCTGAGCGGCCACGTAGTCACCAATATCCACAGTGAAATGGCTCTTGGAACCTGGCTTGGCTTCGCACTCGATGCGCGCATTGACGAACAGCTCAGGCGCGCTGTCGCCGAAATACTCTTCACGCTCTGCCGCATCCCAATCAGCGGGCGCCTCAAACGGGCCGCAGAACAGCACCTTGGCATCACCCAAATCCACTTCCTCGGCTTCCGGGTCCTGATCATCCGCGCGATACACCGTGCAGTCCTGCGCTTCAGGGTTTTCCAGGATGGCCAGACGGGCCGCCAGTTGTTGCTCAGTATCCATAGGGGGCATAACTATCTCCGAGCGTTTGGCGTTGTAAGAGGGTGTCTACAAACTACTGCGCTCGACCATGCTGCGTTGAAATCAGTCCGAGACACGGCGTCTCAAAATGCTCATGTACAACTCGTACACTGCGCTTTTTCGGCTGATTTCGCCTTGCCTGGCCTTCGCTCGCTACGTTTGTAACCACCCTCTAGGTCAGGGCAAATCGAGCCGGTGGTCACGCCACAGGCAGCCTTCGCAGGCTATGGGCTGGAGTGGCTGCAGTGCAAGCAATGAAATGCCCTTAGCAGCCTGCGCAGAATATTTATCGCCTTAATTTAGCGTTAAGACTGCGGGCAGAGACTCACACCCAGGTTCTCAGATGAGGTTCCGTTTATGGAGCTGCCTTGGGTGTATCAAGATACTGCACTTGCACAGATCGGCCGTGAGCAACCGCTCAGTCTCTACCTGGCCAACAGCCAAAGCCCGCGCCGGGCGGGCATTGAAGCCTTTATCGGCGAGCGTTTCGCGGCTCAGCATCAGGCGTGCATCCGTCATTTCATGCCCTGCCTGCTGAGCCTGGAAGACAGCAGCGGACAACTGCTCGGCGCCGTGGGGTTGCGCAGTGCCGGCAGCGGCCCGTTGTTCCTTGAGCGTTATCTGCAGCAACCGGCAGAGCAGGTGATTGCCACCAAGAAAGTGGCCAATGCGCCGCAGCGCACGCAACTGGTGGAAGTCGGCAACCTGGCTGCGGGCAGCCCCGGCGCCGCCCGCCTGCTGATTGTGGCGCTGACCGACCTGCTGGTGGCGCTGGGTTACCGCTGGGTGACCTTCACTGGCACCCTGGCGCTGCTCAACAGTTTCCAACGCTTGGGGCTAACACCCGTAGCGCTGGGCCCGGCCAACCCTGACTGCCTGGGCGATGAACAGGCCGACTGGGGCACCTATTACGACAACCAGCCGCAAGTGATGGCCGGTGACATCTATGCCGGGCACCAGCGCCTGTTGCAGCTGGGCGCCTACCCACGCCTGGCCCACCAAGCTTTTTATGCCCTGGAGGACATGCCCGATGTGGCCTGCCGCTAAACCATTTTTCGACCACCTGGCCGCCCTCGGTGACGCTATCGCCTTGCGTGAAGGCAGCCGCAGCCTGAGTTATGCCCAGTTAGTGGCCGAGATCGAAGTCCGCAGCCAACACCTGCAACAGCTCGGCGCCCGACGCATTGCCCTGGCGCTGGATAACGGCATTGACTGGGTGCTCTGGGACTTGGCCACCCTGCATGCCGGGCTGGTCTGCGTGCCCGTACCGGGCTTCTTCTCCACTAATCAGCAGGTGCATGTACTCGACAGTGCCAGCATCGACTGCCTGATCGGCCCGGACAATACGCTGTACAGCGCGCTGGGTTTCAGTGCGAGTGCAACAGCGAGCGCAGCCGGTGTGCTGCAACGGCCGCGCGCGGTGGTCAGCGAATTACCCGTCGGCACCTGCAAGATCACGTACACCTCTGGCACCACCGGTCAGCCCAAGGGCGTGTGCCTGGATGTGGCGACACAACTGACCGTGGCCCACAGCCTGGTGCAGGCCAGCGCCAGCTGTCAGGTTGAGCGCCACCTTTGCGTACTGCCGCTGGCCACCCTGCTGGAGAATATCGCCGGGGTCTATGCGCCGCTGCTGGCCGGCGCGCAGATCGAGTTGATGCCTATGGCGCAAGTCGGCCTGCTGGGCGCCAGCCAATTTGACCTGCCGCGCTTTCTGACAGCCCTGGGTCAGGCGCAACCCAACAGCCTGATCCTGCTACCGCAGCTGCTATTGGCGCTGGTCAGCGCCGCCGAACGTGGTCTGCCCGTACCGGATTCACTGCGCTTTATTGCAGTCGGCGGCGGCCGCGTGTCCAGCCAGCTGCTGCAACGTGCCGATGCCCTGGGCTTGCCGATCTTCGAGGGCTATGGCCTGTCGGAGTGTGCGTCGGTGGTCTGCCTGAACACCCCTGAGCAACGCCGTATCGGCACCGTTGGCCAACCCTTGCTACACTTGCAGGTTCGTCTCGGCGCCGACCAGGAAGTGCAGGTCAAAGGCCCGCGTCTGCTGGGTTATCTGGGCGAACCGGCAACCGCTGAAGAATGGCTGGGCACCGGTGACCTCGGCCATTTCGAGGGGCCGTTTCTGGTGCTGCACGGGCGCAAGAAACACCAGTTCATCACCGCCTTTGGCCGCAACGTCAACCCAGAGTGGGTCGAGGCCGAGCTGGTGCAACAACTGCCCATTGCCCAAGCCTGGCTGCACGGCGAAGCCCTGCCCGGCAACGTCGCCGTACTGGTGCCGCGCTTCGAGACGACCAGCGACAGCCAACTGGCCGAAGCCGTGGCTGCCGCCAACCAATCACTGCCTGACTACGCCCGCGTGCACCACTGGCTGCGCGCCGCACACCCGTTCAGCAGCAGCAACGAGCTGGCCACCAGTAATGGCCGGCTGCGCCGTAATGCCCTGTTTTCCCACTACCAGAGCGCCATCGAACAGTTGATGGCCGACCAGACCTGCTATGGAGATGCTTGATGAGTTTCTATGAATCCCTGCTCGAACAAACCAGTGCTGAACGCAACTACCTGCTCAGCGCGCCGATCATTGCCCAGGCCATGGCCGGCACCGTCAGCCTGAACAGCTACATCGCCTTTCTCACCGAGGCCTATCACCACGTTAAACACACCGTGCCCTTGCTGATGGCCTGCGGTTCGCGCCTGCCGGAACGCCTGGAGTGGCTGCGCGAAGCCATTGCCGAATACATCGACGAAGAAAAAGGTCACCAGGAATGGGTTCTGAATGACATCGCCGCCTGCGGTGCAGACAAGGAAGCCGTGCGCAATGGCCTGCCGCACATGTCGACCGAATTGATGGTCAGCTACGTCTACGACCGCATCGCCCGGCATAACCCGGTGAGCTTCTTCGGCATGGTCAATGTGCTGGAAGGCACCAGCATCGCCCTGGCCACCCAAGTGGCCGGCGTGATTCAGGACAAACTGCAGCTGCCGAATAAGGCCTTCAGCTACCTCAGCTCCCACGGCAGCCTCGACCTGGACCACATCGAATTCTTCAAAACGTTGATGAACCAGCTGGACAACGATGACGATAAAGCAGCCGTGGTCCACACCGCCAAAGTGGTTTACCGCCTCTACGGCGACGTATTCCGCAGCTTGCCGTTAAGCGCCTAGGAACTTCGATGAAACTCAATGAATGTCGTGCCGTAATTACCGGCGCCAGCGGCGGGATCGGCCAGGCGCTGGTCGCGGCCTTGCTGGAAGAAGGCGCGCAACTGCTACTAGTCGGCCGCCAAACCGACGCCTTGCAGATGCTGGCAAATGCGCACACAAGCAAGGTCCAAGTGGTGCAGGCCGATATCCGTGAGCGCAGCGGTCGTGAAGCTGTAGTCGCTGCCGCGCAGCGCTTCGGCGGCATCAACACGCTGATCAACGCCGCCGGGGTCAATCACTTCGGCCTGCTCGAGCAGCATGATGAAACAGCCATCGCTGATCTAATCGGTCTCAATGTCACCGCCACGCTGCAACTGACCCACCGCCTGCTGCCCATGCTGCGCCAGCAAGGCCGCGCGCTGGTAGTCAATCTCGGTTCGACATTTGGCTCCATCGGTTACCCCGGCTTTAGCGCGTATTGCGCCAGCAAGTTCGCCCTGCGCGGCTTCTCCGAAGCCCTGCGCCGTGAACTGGCGGACACTCAGGTGAAGGTTCTCTACTTCGCCCCGCGCGCGACGCAAACCAGCATGAACGCCGCCAACGTGGTGGCCATGAATGACGAACTCAATGTCGCCATGGACGACCCGCACAGCGTAGCCCTGCAACTGCTGGCCGCCATCCGCCGCGAGGAAGAGGAACGCTACCTCGGCTGGCCGGAAAAACTCTTCGTACGCCTCAACAGCTTGCTACCCCGCGTGGTCGACCAGGCCCTGCGCAAGCAACTACCGATTATCCAGCGTTTTGCCCGCAGCAAACCCTAAGGAGCCTGTATGAACCCTATCCGTAACGCCGCCTGCGCCCTGCTCTGCTTCGCCAGCCTGCCCGCCTTCGCATTAAGCGAACAAGGCCAGACGCAACTGCAAAGCCTGCAAGACCGCTGGGCCGAGATCAATTATCAGGTGCCTAAAGAGCAGCGCGAAAAAGCCTTTGCCAGCCTCAGCGAACAAGCGCAAAAAGCCGTCACCGCCGAGCCAGACGCCGCTGAGCTGCATATCTGGAACGGCATCATCCTCAGCACTTACGCGGGTTCCAAAGGCGGCCTGGGCGCACTCGGCTTGGTCAAGGAGGCTAAAGCCAGCCTGGAACAAGGCTTGGCCCTGGACCCCAAAGCGCTGTCCGGCTCGGCCTTCACCAGCCTCGGCAGCCTGTATTACCAAGTGCCCGGCTGGCCAATCGGCTTTGGCGATGATGAAAAAGCCGAAGCCATGCTCAAGCAGGCCCTGGCCATCAACCCGGACGGCATCGACCCCAACTACTTCTATGCCGACTATCTGGCCCGTGCCAAGCGCTATGCCGAAGCCAAAGTGGCATTGGAAAAAGCCCTGCAAGCGCCGGCACGCCCTAATCGCCTGTCCGCCGATGCTGGACGCAAACAGGACATTCAGGCCCTGCTCAGCAAGGTCAACGCCGAGCTCAAGTAATCCGCCGCTAAACCCCACCTGATCGGTCCCCTGTGGAGCCGATCAGGTGTTTAAAACAGCCTCGACTTCCTCGCCTTGGCTTTGCAAGGGTCTGTTAGTCTCAGCACGTACGTTTGAATCAAAAACAGGAAGTGGCTGCATGCGTATTCTGCTGGTCGAAGATGACAAAGCCCTTGGCGAAGGGATTCGCACCGCACTCAAGCCCGAAGGTTACACCGTCGACTGGGTACAGGATGGCAGCAGTGCACTGCATGCGCTGAGCAGCGAGAGCTTCGAACTGGCCATCCTCGACCTTGGCCTGCCGCGCATGGACGGCCTGCAAGTACTCAAACACCTACGTGCTGCCGCCAACCCAGTGCCGGTGCTGGTACTGACCGCCCGCGACTCGACCAGCGACCGCATCGCAGGGCTGGATGCCGGGGCCGATGATTACCTGGTCAAACCCTTCGATGTCGCCGAACTCAAGGCCCGCATGCGCGCCTTGCTAAGGCGCAGCTTCAACCGCCCGCAACCGGCACTGGAATACCGCGGCATCAGCCTCGATCCCGTCAGCCAGGCAGTCAGCTATCAGGGCCAAACGGTCAATCTGCCGCGCAAGGAATTTCTCCTGCTGCATGAACTGCTCGCCCAGCCGGGCCGGGTGATGACCCGCGACAAGCTGCAGCAGGCACTCTATGGCTGGGATGAAGAGCTGGAGAGCAATGCCCTGGAGGTGCATGTGCATCACCTGCGCAAGAAGTTCTTTCCAGAGCTGATCCGTACCGTGCGCGGCGTTGGCTATTTAGTGGATAAAGCCTGATGCGCTCAATCCGTGCCCGCACGCTGCTATTGGTACTCGGCCTACTCAGCCTGTCGATGACCCTTATTTCCTATAAAAGCTACCGTGATGCCCAGCATGAAATCGAGGAGCTGTTCGACGCGCAGCTGGCGCAAACCGCGCGCCTGCTGGCCGGTTTGGTTGGCCAGAACATGTCGCAAAGTGATCGTGAAAGCCTGCAGAGCGCCCTGAATCAAGCCCTACAGAGCCGCCAAAACAGCGCCACTGGAGAAATACGCGCCGGCCATGACTACGAAGGCAAGCTGGCGTTTCAGGTCCTCGACGAACAGGGCGTCATGCTTCTGCAGTCGGCGAGCGCGCCCACCGGGGTGCTGGCCAAGATGGTCGAAGACTTCCACGAAAACGATGCCAACGCGCACCAACACCTCAATACGGAACCGCTGTCGAGCTTGGCGGAGCAGCTGGTCGGTTATCACACCGTGCCCTTGGATGGGTATCACTGGCGCTTGTTTATGCTGCGCGACAGCCAAGACAACCACATGATTCTGGTGGCCGAGCGCGAGGATGTACGCGGCGAACTGGCGACGAAAATTGCCCTGCGCAGCCTGCTGCCCGATCTGGTCGGCCTGCCGCTGCTGGCCTTACTGGTGTGGCTGGCGATTGGCTGGGGGCTGCGGCCGTTACAGCGCATGGCCGAACTGATTAAATCGCGCGCCCCCGACAACCTCGCACCGCTGATCCTGGAGCCGTTGCCCATCGAGCTGGAGCCGATGGGCGCCGCGCTCAACCGCTTGCTGATGCAGGTCAATCAGCTGCTTGATCAGGAAAAACGCTTCATTGCCGACGCCGCCCACGAACTGCGCACGCCACTGGCGGTGCTGCGCATACATGCGCAAAACGCCATGGATGCCCCCGACCCGCAGGACCGCAACGATGCCCTGCGCCAGCTTGGCAGCGGTGTGGAGCGCGCCACCCGCGTCGTCGCACAACTGCTGACCCTGGCGCGCCTAGACCCCAACGTGGTGCAACTGGCCATGCGCGAGCTGGACCTGCTCGGTTATGTGCGCAACGAGCTGGCAGAATTGATTCCACTGGCCCTGGAGCGCCACCAGGAGCTCAACCTCGACGCCATTGAGCCCGCCGATTATGTCCTGCTCGCCGATGGTCCCAGCCTAGGTACGCTGCTGCAAAACCTGGTCAGCAATGCCGTGCAATACACCCCTGACGGCGGGCATATTCAGGTGCAATTAGACGCGCAGGCAGACGCCATCATCCTGCGCGTGCAGGACAGCGGCCCTGGAGTGGCAGAGGCGCAGCGGGAAAAACTCTTCGAACGTTTCTACCGGCTCGGCGCCGGTCAGGGTGCGGGCCTTGGCCTGTCCATCGTGCGCCGCGTAGTGGAGCTGCATCGCGGCAGCATCAGCCTGGGTGAATCCCCCTTGGGCGGCCTGGAAGTTGCCGTACGGCTGCCGAGAAACCGCTAACGTTTTGCGCCTGTTGTGCCGCGGCGCAGGGCGCGCGCTTCACGACGTACCTGTTGCTGCACGTCAGACAGCACTTCCTGCACGTAATCGATATGCCGATTAGACAGTGCACGGGCGTCTTCGGCGCGCCCGTCGATAATCGCCTGGTACAACGCACGGTGCTGCTCGATCAGCATGTCGCGGGTTTCATCGCGCTGGGCGTACATGCCGCCAATGTTAGTCACCACGTTACGTTTGAGCAGGTCGAACAACCCGCGAATGGTGTGCAGCAACACCGCGTTATGGCTGGCTTCGGCAATCGCTAAATGAAAGCTGGCATCGGCAGCCCCCTCTTCGGCGCGGGTCACCTTGCCACTGCGGCTGTAGCAATCCTGCAGCGCCGCGAAGGCCTCGCTGAGGCGCTGGCGATCCAGTTCAGTGGCACGCTGGGCGGCATAAAAGGCGCAGGAGCCTTCCAGGGTGTGGCGAAACTCCAGCAGGTCGCGCTGCGCTTCGGGGTTGCTCTCCAGCAGGTGGAGCAGCGGATCACTGAACGTCGAGCCCAGGGTCTGCGCAACAAAGTTGCCGCCGCCATGACGACTGACCAACAGCCCCCTGGCCGCCAGTTTCTGGATCGCTTCACGCAGCGACGGCCGCGACACGCCGAACTGCTCAGCCAAGACCCGCTCAGCCGGCAGGCGCTCGCCCGCCTTGAGCGTGCCTTCGAGGATCATCGTTTCCAGTTGGCTGACGATATCGTCCGACAAACGGCGCTGCCTCACCGACCCTACGTCCATATTCCGCACTCCACTGGTTTGACCACTCGCCATGGGCTTTTGGCCCGCCGCAGGCAAGCCTATAACTGGCTTACCGGGCTCGCAAGACAGCCGCTTATGACTAAAGTCGTAAGCGGGCTGATTGACAGGTCTGAGCCTGCACTTTTACCCTGACCGCGCTTGCTTGTAAATTGGTCTTACCAATATGGCCAAAAACAATTCAAAGAACCCATCGAGGTCCTCCTATGTTGGCTACACGCTTATCACTTGCCGTCACGCTGCATCCGCACTCACTTTTGCGCAGCGCGCAGCGCTAAGGAGGGATCATCATGTCGACGGGTCTTCTTGCTCTACTTGCCTTCTCCCCTATTCTGCTGGCCGCCATTTTGCTGATTGGTTTACGCTGGCCAGCCAAGCACGCCATGCCGCTGGTTTACCTGCTGACCGCTTGCGTCGGCTTATTTGCCTGGGACATGAGCTTCAACCGTGTACTGGCCTCCACCGTGCAGGGCCTGCTGATTACCCTTGGGCTGCTGTGGATCATCTTCGGCGCGATCCTGCTGCTCAACACCCTTAAACACTCCGGCGGCATCACCGCGATTCGTGCGGGCTTCGCCACCATCAGCCCGGACCGACGCATTCAGGCGATCATCATTGCCTGGTTGTTTGGCTGCTTTATTGAAGGCGCGTCCGGCTTCGGTACGCCCGCTGCTATCGCGGCGCCGCTGCTGGTGGCCATCGGCTTCCCGGCCATGGCTGCGGTGCTAATGGGCATGCTGGTGCAAAGCACACCGGTGTCGTTCGGTGCGGTGGGAACGCCAATCATCGTCGGGGTCAATACGGGCCTGGACTCAGCCACCATCGGCGCACAACTGCTTGAACAGGGCTCGTCCTGGGCGCAGTTCATGCAGCTGATCACCAGTGAAGTGGCGATTGTCCACGCCATTGTCGGCACCGTGATGCCGCTGGTGATGGTGCTGATGCTGACGCGCTTCTTCGGCGCCGAGAAAAGCTGGAAGGCCGGTTTTGCTGTATTACCGTTTGCCCTCTTCGCCGGCATCTCGTTCACCATTCCCTATGCCCTGACTGGCGTATTCCTCGGCCCAGAGTTCCCGTCTCTAGCGGGCGGTTTGATTGGCCTGGCGATTGTCACCAGCGCCGCGCGCATGGGTTTTCTGCTGCCAAAAACCACCTGGGATTTCGCCCCGGCGGACAAATGGCCGGCTGAATGGCTGGGCACCGTGGAAATGAAACTTGACCAGCTGACGGCCAAGCCGATGAGCGCCCTGCGCGCCTGGCTGCCCTACGTGCTGGTTGGCGTACTGCTGGTGATCAGCCGGATCTTCCCCGAGGTCAGCGCCGCACTGAAAGGCGTGATGCTGAACTTCCCCGACCTGCTGGGTGAGACCGGTGTCAGCGCCAACTTCCAGCCGCTGTACCTGCCGGGCGGGATTCTGGTGGCCGTGGTGCTGGCCACGTTCTTCCTACATGGCATGAAGCTGCGCGCCCTTGGCTCGGCGGTCAAAGAGTCTTCTGGGGTACTGCTCAGCGCCGGCTTTGTGTTGCTGTTTACCGTGCCGATGGTGCGCATCCTGATCAACTCTGGGGTTAATGCCGCAGAGCTGTCGAGCATGCCAATCCTGATGGCGCGCTGGGTCGCCGACAGCGTAGGCAGCGTCTACCCACTGCTGGCACCGAGTGTCGGCGCGCTGGGTGCGTTTATTGCCGGCTCCAACACCGTCAGCAACATGATGTTCAGCCAGTTCCAGTTCGGTGTGGCCAGCAGCCTGGGCATCTCCAGCGCGCTGATTGTCTCGGCACAGGCCATCGGTGCCGCGGCCGGCAACATGGTCGCCATCCACAACGTGGTCGCCGCCTCGGCAACAGTCGGCCTACTGGGCCGCGAAGGCAGCATCCTGCGCAAGACGATCTGGCCTACCCTGTATTACGTACTGTTTACCGGCCTGATTGCTTTGTTCGCGGTGTATGTACTGGGCATCAGCGACCCGCTGATAGCTGGCTGATAACCGCCTAGGGCGCGCGATACGGCGCGCCCTAGGCGTTGTAAAAACCCTTTCCCACCTGGGTGAATCCATGATCATTTCTGCCTCCACCGACTACCGCGCCGCCGCCCAACGCCGGCTGCCGCCGTTTCTGTTTCACTACCTTGATGGCGGCGCGTATGCCGAACACACGCTCAAGCGCAACGTGTCCGACCTGGCGGACATTGCCCTGCGTCAGCGCGTACTGCGCAACATGTCGGAACTGAGCCTGGAAACCCGCCTGTTCAACGAAACCCTGAGCATGCCAGTGGCCCTGGCCCCGGTTGGCCTGACCGGCATGTACGCCCGTCGCGGTGAAGTGCAGGCCGCCAAGGCCGCAGCGGCCAAGGGTATTCCCTTTACCCTGTCCACCGTTTCGGTGTGCCCAATTGAAGAAGTCGCACCGGCCATTAGCCGGCCGATGTGGTTCCAGCTGTATGTGTTGAAAGACCGCGGCTTTATGAAAAACGCTCTGGAACGCGCCAAGGCTGCCGGCGTGACCACCCTGGTGTTCACCGTGGACATGCCCGTGCCAGGCGCGCGCTACCGCGATGCCCATTCCGGCATGAGCGGCCCGAATGCACCGCTGCGGCGCATGCTGCAAGCCGTGACCCATCCGCAATGGGCCTGGGATGTTGGCCTGATGGGCAAACCGCATGATCTGGGCAATATCTCCACCTACCGCGGCAACCCCACTGGTTTGGCGGACTACATCGGCTGGCTGGGAAACAACTTCGACCCGTCGATCTCCTGGAAAGACCTGGAGTGGATTCGTGAGTTCTGGGACGGCCCGATGGTCATCAAAGGCATTCTCGACCCGCAGGACGCCAAGGACGCCGTGAGCTTCGGCGCCGACGGCATTGTTGTCTCCAACCACGGTGGTCGTCAGCTGGATGGCGTGCTGTCGAGCGCCCGCGCCATGCCGGCGATTGCCGACGCGGTAAAAGGTGATTTGGCGATTCTCGCCGACTCCGGCATCCGCACCGGCCTGGATGTGGTGCGCATGATTGCCCTGGGCGCCGACACGGTGCTACTTGGTCGCGCCTTTATCTACGCGCTGGCTGTTGCCGGCCAAGCAGGCGTAAGTAACCTGCTGGACTTGATTGAAAAAGAAATGCGCGTGGCCATGGTGTTGACCGGGGCCAAATCGATCAGCGAGATCAGCGCCGACTCCCTGGTGCGCGAACTGGGCCGCTAACCAGGTGTGCGAGCGTACTTAAACGCTCGCAGCGGCCTGTGTGCCCGGTCACCCACCGGCGGTTAACTACCTACCGCGCGGTGGGTGACGGCGCCACCGCATCGTCATCAGCCCTGAGTGCGTGCTGCGCCCAACCGACCCGGCACATGCGTAGCGCCTCACAAACCGACCATTTCCGGAGTGCCCATGAGCCTGCCCGCGACTTTCCTGACCGAGGTTCAACAGCTGATTCCCGCCGAACGGCGCTTCGATGATCCGCTGTCGACCCTGGCCTTCGGCACCGATGCCAGCTTCTACCGGCTGATCCCCAAGCTGGTGGTGCGCGTCGAGGCGGAGCGGGAGGTGGTCGAGCTGCTCAAGCTGGCCGGCATGCACAAGGTGCCCGTAACCTTCCGCGCCGCCGGCACCAGCTTGTCCGGCCAAGCGATCAGTGACTCACTGCTGATCGTTTTGGGGGATAACTGGAACGGTCGGGAGATCCGTGGCGAAGGCACGCAGATTCGCCTGCAACCTGGGGTAATTGGTGCCCAGGCGAATGCCGTGCTGGCGCCGTTTCAGCGCAAAATCGGCCCCGATCCGGCGTCGATCAACGCCTGCAAAATCGGCGGCATCGTCGCCAACAACGCCAGCGGCATGTGCTGCGGCACCGCGCAGAACACCTACCACACCCTGGCGGGCATCCGCCTGGTACTGGCTGATGGCACGGTGCTCGACAGCGAAGACCCACTCAGCGTCGCGCGTTTTTTCGCCAGCCACGCCGACCTGCTCGCGCAACTGGCCGAGCTGGGCAAACAGACCCGCGCCAACAGTGCCCTGGCCGCAAAAATCCGCCACAAGTACCGGCTGAAAAACACCACCGGGCTGTCGCTCAACGCCCTGGTCGATTTCGATCAGCCGCTGGATATCCTTAGCCACTTGATGGTCGGCTCCGAAGGCACCCTGGGCTTTATCAGTGCGGTTACCTACGACACCGTGCCCGATCATCCGCACAAGGCCAGCGCCCTGCTGGTGTTCCCCGATGTGGAAAGCTGCTGCCGCGCGGTGACCGTGCTCAAGCAGCAGCCGGTGTCTGCCGTGGAACTGCTCGACCGCCGCAGCCTGCGCTCGGTGCAGGACAAACCCGGCATGCCGGAATGGGTCAAGGGCCTGTCCAACAGCACCTGCGCCCTGCTGATCGAATCGCGCGCGGCCAGCCAAAGCCTGCTGCACGAACAGCTGCAACTGATCATGGCGTCAATCGCCGACTTCCCCCTGGAAAAGCAGGTGGATTTCAGCGAAGACCCTGCCGTTTACAACCTGCTGTGGAAGATCCGCAAGGACACCTTCCCCGCCGTCGGTGCGGTGCGCCAGACCGGCACCACGGTGATCATCGAAGACGTGACCTTCCCCATCGAACAGCTCGCCGAAGGCGTCAATCGTCTGCTCGTGCTGTTCGATAAACACGGCTACGACGAGGCGATCATTTTCGGCCATGCCCTGGAAGGCAACCTGCACTTCGTGTTTACCCAAGGTTTTGACAGCGAGGTTGAGAAAGCACGCTACGAAGCCTTTATGCAGGACGTCGCGCAGTTGGTGGCCGTGGAGTTTGGCGGCTCACTGAAAGCCGAACACGGCACCGGGCGCAATATGGCGCCCTTCGTCGAGCTGGAATGGGGCCGTGAAGCCTATCAGCTGATGTGGCAAATCAAGCGCCTACTCGACCCGCAAGGCATCCTTAACCCGGATGTGGTGCTGTCGGATGACCCGCAGATACACCTGAAACACCTCAAACCACTGCCGGCGGCTGATGAAATCGTCGACAAGTGCATCGAATGCGGCTTCTGCGAGCCGGTCTGCCCCTCCAAGGGCCTGACCCTGAGCCCGCGCCAGCGCATCGTGATCTGGCGCGATATCAAGGCAAAACAGCGCGCCGGGGTCGATACCCGCGAACTGGAAGCGGCCTATCAGTACCAGGGCATCGATACCTGCGCGGCTACCGGGCTGTGCGCCCAGCGCTGCCCGGTGGGGATCAACACCGGCGATCTGGTGCGCCAGTTGCGCGGCCGTGACGCCAACAAGCAACGCAGCGCCGATTGGCTGGCCAACAACTTCCACCGCACCATGCAGGGCGCACGCGTCATGCTGCATGTGGCCAACGGCGCACGCCTGCTGATGGGCGCGCCGCTGCTCAGCCGCACCTCGGCCGCCATCAGCAAAGCCAGCCAGGGTCGCGTGCCGCAATGGACCCCGGCCATGCCGCAACCGCTGCAGCGCTTGCAACTGCCGGCGGCCATCGAAGACTCGCGCCCGCGAGTGGTTTACCTGGCCGCCTGCGTGTCCCGCGCCATGGGCCCAGCAGCCACCGATGCCGAGCAAATGCCGCTGCTCGACAAAACCCGCGCGCTGCTGGAAAAAGGCGGCTTCCAGGTGGTGTTCCCGGCTGACCTGGACAGCCTGTGCTGCGGCCAGCCGTTTGCCTCCAAAGGCTACAGCGAGCAGGCCGAGCGCAAAAAACAGGAACTGATTGACGCCCTGCTCAAAGCCAGTCGTGGCGGCCTTGATCCGATTTACTGCGACACCAGCCCGTGCACCCTGCGCCTGCTTGAAGATGGCCTGGACAGCCGACTCAAGCTGCATGACCCAGTGAAATTTATCCGCGAACAGTTGCTCGACCGTTTAGAGATCACCGCGCAGGAAAAACCGGTGGCCGTGCATGTCACCTGCAGTACTCAGCACTTGGGTGAAGCGCAGAGCTTGATCGATATCGTGCGGCGCTGCACCACAGAGGTCGTCATTCCCGAAGGCATCCACTGCTGCGGCTTTGCCGGCGACAAGGGTTTTACTACCCCCGAGCTGAACAACCACGCCCTGCGCAGCCTGAAATCCGCCGTGCAGTACTGCGAAGAAGGCATCAGCACCAGTCGCACCTGCGAAATCGGCCTGAGCCAGCATGGCGGCATCGATTATCACGGGCTGGTCTATCTGCTCGACCGGGTCAGCCGCGCCAAGGCCTAAACACCAAGCAGACCAACGGCGCAGTCTGCCGGCATGGGCTTTCTATACTGAAAGCCCAACCCCGCTGCTGGAGCATCACCATGCGCCGTTTAGTCGCTTTTTTTGCCACCGCATTACTCAGCACCTCACTCTGGGCCATGCACTGCCCAGCAGACATGGCCAAGATTGATGAGCTGCTGAAAACCAACCCACCCAGCGATGCCACAGTACTTGCACAGGTACAGCAACTGCGCAGCGAAGGCGAAGCCCTGCACAAAGCCGGTAATCACAGCCAGTCCGTCAAGGTATTGGGTGAAGCCCTGCAATTACTCGATGCCAGTGAATAGCCCGAGCCATCAAACCAACGGGCTTTACGCCTTGCGCACATGCAGCACGCCAGCTATTTAGGTGGCGAAAACAGCGTTTCGATACTCACGGCATCCTGCTCCGGCGGAACCGCTGCGCCCGGCAGGTCAATCCAGAAACGGCTGCCTATGCCCGCACTGCTGCTAAAGCCCATCTCGCCGGCCATTAACGTGGCCAGCTCGAGGCACAACACCAAACCGATTCCGGCTCCAGGAATGTTCGAGTTCTCTCGACCCAAACGCTGAAAAGGCTGAAACAGATTGGCCTGCTGCTCAGCGGTAAGCCCGGCGCCGTTATCCTCAACCCAAAGCCGTACGCAGCCCGAGCGCAACTCATAGCCCATGTGAATCAGCCCTTGCGGGGGGGTGTATTTGATCGCATTGGAGAGCAGGTTGAGCATCACCTGACGCAGCCGACGCATATCCGCCTGCACGTAAAGGCCCGCATCGATTTCTGCCAGCACCTGTAACTGCAGTTGGCGCTGCTGCACTTGTGGCTGCACCAGCTCGGCGCAGCTATGCAGCAGCGCGCCGACTTCTACCGGCTGCAGTTTGAGTTGCTGCTGGCGGTTCTCGATGCTTGAAAGGTCGAGAATATCGTCGACCAATGAAGCCAGGTGACGGCTGGCATTAACGATCTCACGGGCGTAATCGGCCTCTAGCGTGGCCTCAGGCTTGTCTTGCACCTCAAGCTCGATCAGCTGACCAAAGCCGTAAATCGCATTGAGCGGCGTACGCAGCTCATGGCTCATGCTCGACAAAAACCGACTCTTGGCCTGACTCGCCGCCTGCGCATCGATGCTCGCGCTGCGCAAGTCTTCCTGCACCTGCTTGAGCCGGCTGATATCAACATAGGTACCGGCTAAGCGCAGCGCCCGCCCCTCACTGTCACGTTCCAGCACCTTACCGCGACTGAGCAACCAGACGTATTCACCGCGAGCATCGGCATAGCGGTACTCTGCTTCGACCCCGTCCTCGGCACTGCTGACAAATAGCTGGCGCAAGTGACGAATGCGCTCTAGGTCATCGGGGTGTACACGTTGATTAAACTCGCTGAAGCTCATTTTCCGATGCGCCAGACCAAAGCGTTTAAGGAAACGGTCGCTGAGGCTGATGCTCATGCTTTCCGTTTCAACTTCCCAGAGGCTCTCTGTGGTGCTTTCCAGCACCAACTGGAGAATCCGCTGCGCTTCCACACGCTGCACCTCACTGGCCTGCAATTGCTCACCCGTGTGCTGAACCGCCGCCGCCATGCTCGCCAGCTCGTCGATCTGGCTGCTGGGCGCCGCCGGCTGGTAGTTGCCTCGGCCCAACTCACGCATCATTCCGACAATGCCATCAATCGGCTGCACCAACTGCTCACTCAAACGCCGCGAGCGCAGCCACATCAGGGCAAAAAACAGCAGGTAGAACAGCGCCAAACCTGCAATCAGCAGATAACCAATCTGCAAGTAACGCTCGGCCAGTCGATTGGTCTCGCTAAAGATTTGTTCTTCATCAACCACTAACAGCAGTTGCCAACCGGTCTGGGGGATCTCACTCCAGGCGATCAGTTGCTTACGACCGCCCAGCAGCACTTCCTGCACATTGCCCTGCCCGGCTGCCATGGCCTGCAACAGTGACTGCATCTCCGCACGTTTGGCGAGGTTGAAATCCTCGGGTTTGAGCACCTCACGGCGCACCGCTTCGGCATAGGAATATTCCGTCAACTCGCGCAGGCCAAAATCCGTTTCGCCGGCACTCGGCAAGGCCATGATGTTGTGATCACGGCTGACCAACATGGCATAACCTTGCCAGGGCACATCCAGGTCATCGATCTCGCCGAGCATCTGCCCAACCGTGATATCCAGGCCCACCACGCCTTCAAGGAAATCACCGCGATACACCGGCGCTACTGCCGACATCATCCAGCCCATGCCCGCGGGGTCGAGGTACACCTCGGTCCACGCTACCTTGCGCTCGGGGTTGTGCGTGGCGTCGGCCAGGTAATAGAAGTTGTAATCGGGTATCACCATGTCATGGGGATACTGCTCGGGCGTCATAAAGAACGGATAGATGCGGTTATAGCTATCCCAGGTATTGAAATAGGCCGAAGCCACTCGCGGGTTGGCCGCCCTAATCGAGCGCATCAACGGGTCGAGCTGCGCAAGACGTAATGCCTTCGCGTGATCCTGCTGGGCCAGCGGCGTACTGTTGGCATAGAAGGAGGCCGCACGGCCATCATCACTGCGGCTGTAAAACACCCCGCTATCCGTCAATGCATGGCGCTGGCGCTCCAGCGCATCAGGCTGAAACGCCAGGTTCCCCAAGGCATTGGCGGCGGCATCACGAAATATCTGCACCTGCGCCTCAACCGAACGAAGACGACCATCGATCACCTGCACCTCGCGCACCACTGCCGCTGACAAATCATCGAGGGCGTTCTGCTGCAAATGCTCGATCTGCGCATCACGAATCGCCGCATTGCTGAATAGGTACACCCCGATCAGCACCGACTCAACCAAAATCAATGGGATCAGCGCACTCTGCACAAAAGCGCGCCAAATCCACTGACGCAAGGGGTAACGTGAAGCGCGCGGCATACGGGAGTCTCATCCAAAAGACAAAGCGGATCTACAGGCGGCAATCATAGCCGGCAAATACGCCGACGTCCGCCCGGCAATTACCGGGTCGACGCTGCGGAACCTTTGGCGTAGACTCTCGTCCTAGTACCAGCAACACAATTTTCGGGACCGATTAGGATTCGACGCCGGTAGTGAAACTCTAGGTGCATGCCGACTTGGTAACAGAAGTCGTAAATCCACTGTTGCAACTTTTATAGTTGCCAATGACGAAAACTACGAGGGCTACGCTCTCGCTGCGTAAGCGGCGCGACTAGTCCTTCTGGTAGCTTCGGCTCCAGCGATCACTAGGGGATGCCTGTAAACCTGAAGTGATTGTCATGCAGAACAGGATCGCCGCGTAGTACGTTGTGGACAAAGCGGCTAAAACTTACACAACTCGTCCAAAGCACCCTGCCCGTCGGGCGGCTGCGGATTAACTCAGTAGACACGGCTAAGCATGTAGTACCGAAAGCGGAACACTGGCGGACGGGGGTTCAAATCCCCCCGGTTCCACCAAATGCAAGTTTCCACATGTTCCCACATGACTGGAAACACCCTTAGAAGCCCCGCCTAGTGCGGGGCTTCTTGTTTCTGTACGCATCCACATGCATACCCACAGCATTGCCCTTCGTGTATCCCCGTGTGTATCCTTTACTAAAAGGTGAACCAGAGGGATACAAGGATGAAGCGCAGTGAAATCAAGAAGCGCCCAATGGCTGACACCGTGCTGGCTAGCCTGGAGGCAGACGCCAAGGAATACCGCGAACTCGATGGCGACGGCCTATACCTTCGCGTGAAGCCAGACGGCTCGAAGTCATGGCAACTGCGCTACAAAAAGCCTGGTGGCCAATGGTCATGGCTGGGGCTCGGTGGCTATGGCAAAGGTGAACATCAGCTCACTGGTGAACAGGCCCGCAGAAAAGTCCGCGAGTTGCGCGATGCAACCACCAAAGACGGCAGCATGCTGGCCACCAAACAAGCCAAGAAGGCCGCCGAGGCCGAAGCGGCCAACAACACCTTCGAACATCTGGCGTGTGAGTGGTATGCCACCAAGCGCAAAACCTGGTCGGAAGGTACAGCCGTTCGTACCATCGGCGCACTGGAAAAGCATGTGTTTCCAGTATTTGGCAAGCGACCCTATGGCGGCATTACACCTATGGAGTGGATGAAGTTCCTGCGTGACATGGAGCAGACCGGCATAGTCGAACAAACCAGTCGCGTGCGCGGCATGTGCCGAGAAATCTACGACCTCGCCCGAGTCACTGGCCGCGCCACACATAACCCGCTCGAAGGCCTGCACAAGTTCCTGCTGACCAAACCAGTGGAAAACTATGCCCATGTATCCCTAGATGAAATGCCAGCGCTGCTTCGAGCCATCCAGGCATACCCGCATGCACCTGACGTGCGTATCGGGCTTCGACTCTTGAGCATGCTCGCATGCCGCCCCTCGGAGTTGCGCGAAGCCTGTTGGAAAGAATTCGACCTTGATACATGCCAGTGGCTTATCCCCGCTGAACGCATGAAGCGCCGCCGCGAGCACCTAGTCCCGCTACCTACCCAGGCAGTTGCACTCTTGCGCGAGCTACACAACATCACAGGTAGCTATCCCCTGCTTTTCCCCGGCCGTGGCAACACTACAAAAGCCCGCTCAAATACCGTCTTCCTTATGGCCCTGCGTCGCCTGGGTTACGAAGGCCGCCAGACCGGCCATGGCTTCCGCCACCTAGCCAGCACCATCCTCAATGAAAACGGTTTTGACTCGCAGCACGTCGAGGCCCAGCTATCTCACGTAAAGGAAGGCGTGCGGGGCGTTTACGACAAAAGCACCTACCTGGAGCAGCGCAAAGTGATGATGCAGTGGTATGCCGATCACTTGGACAAGCTAGCTAGTGGCAACGTGGTGGAGTTCAAGCGAGCGTAACAGCTCACCGGCTGGCCATAGGCCGTCTATGAATGCGGATATCTCCCCTCCTGCCCACCAGTCCATTTAAAGCGGCTGCCCGAGAGAACGAAGAAATGGATAAATTTTTCAACTCCCTGGAGTACATAGATATCGATATGGCATGCCAATGGTTGGGTCATCTGATCGAGTCCCCTTTTCCGCTGCCCAGCAGATACGTTATGGAGTTGTGTGAGCATTATTCGACACCTGTTTACATCGACTGCTCTGAGCTAGAAGGCGTCATTGCGCCGAGAGCTGGAAGTAGATTTGTTATGCAGCACGTCATAGGCATAGAGCTTTGCCAGGTCGAATCCCCTGCCTTTGCTTATGAGGCCTTTGAACCAAACAAAGTCGGGGGGATCAACGTGACAGGAATGGCTGTTGCGCTTTCAGATCAGGAAGGTTCAGAGCTGTCGCACGTTTACTCTTGGACACTAACGAACCAAGAAGGCAGACCATTCCTTTGCAGACCGGGCGATATAAAAAGACTGGCATCGCTCCTCAAGCCTGATCAAGACGGGCAGACAGCCCAAGGCCAAGCTCAGCTAGAGAAGATCGTGGCGCCGAGAGGCTCGATAAACGATGAGCGCCTAAAACATATTCGCCAGTGGTTTGGGGAGCAGCAAGAATACACAGCCGCTCAGTTATCTGAGCAAATAGCGGGTTTACCTGGAGGTAGGGATGCCTGCTGGCGGTGGCTTATACAATCCGGACTGACGGCCCGAGGCGAACCGTTTTATGGTGCTGCACAGAAAAATAGCGCAAAAAGCAAAAAATTCATAAGCGCATGGAACGCATTCCTCAAAGAAAGGATTTCTGACTAGACCCAAAAATCAGGTCTAGTGGTTCAGTAGACTTGGGTCTAGTGAATCATCCGAAAGTGCGCCCCATACCTATATGGAGGCGCTCATATGCACCCAGTTCACCCCATCATCGACCAAGCCCTGATTGCTCAGCCTGACGTTTACAAGGCCCTAGGCCAGACTCGCTCAGGCTTGGACAAGCTGCGCAAGAAAGACCCCTCCTTCCCCAAACCCATCGTATGCGTCCGGGCATCACGCCTTGCGTGATTAAAGTGGCTGCCACTTATGCGGTAGCAATTGATCGATGTCACTCGCCCGCTGCGTCGGCAGGCGCGTGAGGACATCCTTCAGGTAAGCG
>Ga0180008_1000354_pt1 | contig 41811 bp, 43 predicted proteins | sample MM_PW_MetaG_FD_121121 | JGI IMG/M metagenome (GOLD analysis project Ga0180008, IMG submission 121121) | Groundwater microbial communities from the Aspo Hard Rock Laboratory (HRL) deep subsurface site, Sweden - MM_PW_MetaG | ecosystem: Environmental > Aquatic > Deep subsurface > Groundwater... | reverse complement strand
TTCGGTGGCCTTGGTCAGCTTCTGCACGCTGGTCTTGGCATCATCGAAGGTGACAACCGCTTCGCGTGTCTCGAAGGTCACGTTAACTTTGCTGACGCCTTCGACCTTGGAAATCGCCTTCTTAACGGTGATCGGACAAGCGGAGCAGGTCATGCCCGGTACGGACAGCGTGACGGTCTGGGTGGCGGCCCACACGGGGGCAACAACGGCAGCGATGGCGAGAGAGGCAAACAGTTTTTTCATGATGAACTCCTGTGATTAATAGAAAAATGGCATGACGTAGGGAAATCCGAGCGCGACCAGAACCAGCGCGGCCACGACCCAGAAAATGAGCTTGTAAGTAGCGCGCACTTGGGGAATCGCACACACATCCCCTGGTTTGCAGGCTTGCGCCGGTCGGTAGATGCGCCGCCAGGCGAAAAACAGCGCCACCAACGCCGCGCCGATGAAGATCGGGCGATAAGGTTCCAACACCGTCAAGTTGCCGATCCAAGCGCCGCTGAACCCCAGGGCGATCAGAACCAGCGGCCCCAGGCAGCAAGCCGAGGCGAGGATGGCGGCTAGCCCGCCAGTGAAGAGCGCCCCGCGCCCGTTTTGAGGTTCAGACATACGCTTGTCCTTTCAAATCTGGATTGGATAGCTTAAGCTTACTTCCGTACCAATGTACGGAGTCAAGCGATATGGAAAAAAATTTGGAGAATCTGACTATTGGCGTTTTCGCCAAGGCGGCCGGGGTCAACGTGGAAACAATCCGGTTCTATCAGCGCAAGGGCTTGTTGCCGGAGCCGGACAAGCCCTATGGCAGCATCCGCCGCTATGGCGAGGCGGATGTGACGCGGGTGCGCTTCGTGAAATCAGCCCAGCGGCTCGGATTCAGCCTCGACGAGATCGCAGAGCTGCTGAGGCTGGATGACGGCACCCACTGCGAGGAAGCCAGCAGCCTGGCCGAGCACAAGCTTCAGGACGTGCGCGAAAAAATGACCGACCTGGCGCGCATGGAAACCGTGCTATCCGAACTTGTGTTCGCCTGCCATGCGCGGCAAGGGAACGTTTCTTGCCCGCTGATTGCTTCGCTGCAAGGGGAGAAAGAGCCGCGTGGTGCCGACGCGGTGTAGCCGAGGGTAGTTACGCCTTAGCGTGCTTTATTTTCCGTTTTCTGAGACGACCCCCTCATGACCACAGTCACACTCAACTTGGAGCAAAAGCTCTATGTCATCACGGAGCGATCAGGCCACAGTTGCTTTGGCTTTGACAATGCTCGCGATCATGCCAACCAGATCGCACAGCAACTCGACCAAAGCCACCTCGCCTTTGCGTCGGGCGACTACGCCACGCTGGCGGGCTATCAGAAATACCTGACCGCCACAGCCGCATGGGACCACTCCCCACTGAGCCAACGCACCTACTTTGCGCCCGGGACCGATCCCAAAGCGGCCAAGGTGCTGGAGTCCTATCGCCGAACCGGCGAGAAGATCCGCCTGATACTTGGCGACCTCGCCACGGGTGAACCGTGGCTTGATGAGCATGGCGTGGTCGGCCGCATTGGTCGATCTGGCGGCATGCTCAAAATCCCCCTGCTGGTCGAGCCTAGCGAATCAGGCGGCGGCGCTATCTTGAGCGACTGCATCCTGTGCCTGGTGGACTGGCAGACCGGCAACACACCGTATCGGCATCCAGCCTATCGCGAGGCCAACTTGAGCCTGTCGCCCAATGAATGCCCGGACCTGCCATGGGCCGTGAGGCGAGGCAGCGATGCCATCGCTTGTTTCGCGGACATCGGCAAGGCCGCTGCCTACCTGGACTTCATGCGGGGCGCCACCATAGAGCCACGCGTCTTTACTTGATGAACCGCCAGGCGGCGTGCGGTTTGCTACGCCGCTGAACGGCATTGCTGGTACTCCCGATCGATCAGCCAATGCAAAAACTGGGTGTCCCTGGAGACGCCCCAATAGTGCGCCTTGCATTGCGCGACGTAGGCATCCAGGTCAGCCAGCGTGCGGATGCCGACAGGCTCCAGATCGGTGATCAGCTTGAAGCGCTCAGTCTCTCGCCGAGTGAGCCGGATGTGGGGGCCAAAACGGATCATGGTCGTGCTCGTTGCATGGGTTCGAGTCGCCATCTTGGCGAAATTTCAGGCCCGTGTCACGGCTTTGGCCACCCACTGAAACAAGATTTCTGTACTGAACTTCAGGTGATATTCAGCTGTCACCCAGGCGTGCACTCAACAATTACCCGTTTCCATGGTCCCTTGTCCATGGCATGCAGCGATCAAGGCTTGAACGCGTCGGACCATCAAGACACACTGCCCACCGCTACCTGCATTCCATCTCGGAATGCGCTCCGACCTTGAGTCGGCGTCGCAGTCGTCACCTGCCTCATTGACCGTGCTGGCCTGGCGTCAGCACATCCCGAGCGGGAACCTCCACCCCCTCGGGGCAGGACGTTCCCGCTTTTCCTTTTTTGTGAAGGAGAAATCCGTGAATGTCACCCACTTGTCCAGTGCCGAACTGGTCAGCGAGTTACTCGCCTTGCCTGTTCGCCAAGCCCCGCTCCCATTGCCCTGTGCCTGCGATGCAGCAGCAACGTACCAGGCCGTGGAGCACGCCCCCCCCGAGTTGGCTCACAAACTCAGCGTCGCACGCGAACTGCTGCTGCGCGACATGCGCGCCAAGATGCTGGAAGGCCCAGTCATGGCATCGCCCAAGGTTGTGAAAGACTGGCTGAGCATGTACTGCGCTGGTTTGGAGCACGAGGTATTCCTGGTGCTTTACCTCGATGCGCAGCAGGTTCTGATCGAGGCCGAAGAGATGTTCCGGGGAACATTGACCCAAACGTCTGTTTACCCTCGTGAGGTCGTCAAAAGCGCGTTGGCCCACAACGCGGCGGCCGTTCTGTTGGCACACAACCACCCAAGTGGTCAATTGTCGCCAAGCGGTGCAGACGAACTCTTGACCCAGACGCTGAAATCCTCTTTGATGATGGTGGACGTGCGCGTGCTCGACCACTTCATCGTGGGAGGTGACCGCGTCCTGTCTTTTGCGGAACAGGGTTTGCTGTGAAGAGGCCGGCCTACCTGCCTCGCGTGGCACAGCCAAATTCTTGCCAAGAAGGAGTACGCCTTGGATAAGACCATCGTGACCAGGTTGTTGGAACTGGTCGAGCCTCTGGCCGCCTTGTCGATCAGCCACCTGACGGCCACCACACGCCAGAAGCTGGCCAATGACGATTTGTCGGTCAATGTATACCCGAACGACTATGGCGGCTTCGTCTACGTAGGCGCCCCGCCCTACACGGTCCCCGCAGAGAGCGACATGGCCATGATCTTCGAAGCGGCCAGGTTGGCTGGCATCGTCTGGCTCAAGTTCGACAGCGATGCGGCCATCGTGGACGGCCTGCCCATCTTCGAAGACACCGATCCCCTTTGATCCCCCACCGGGCGTCGCGCCATCAGGCCGACGCCCATTTTTTTGCTCCATCCTCGGTCACCCCGTGATCGCGCATCGCATCCAGGTCGATCACGGCGTCGGCCATGGCGGTCAACTCCGGCGTTTGAGACACAAAGAACTCCCGCTGGTAGCCGCCCACGCGCAGCACCTCGCGCTTCATGGCCATGAACATGCGTTTGCGCTCCGGGTCCAGCGCCCCATCGGCTTCGTCCGAAAACAAGGCGTCGTAGCGCCGACCGGCATGCTGTGCCAGGTACAGCGCCACCGCCCGCGTCAGGCACTCGTTGACCCACACGCGCTCCCCTCCGCTCATCAGGCCCAGGCTCTTGCTGTCCCCCGACTCGCCGTCGTGCACGACGATGTCAAAGCCCTCGCGTTGCTCGCCCTTGCCTGTCTCCACCAGCGTGAGGATGGACACGGTGAAGCGAGGGCCATAACAGGCCAGCAGCAAGTCATTGGCCAAGCCAGACAAAGCCGGGCCTGCATCGTCAATGGCCAGGGCGATCAGGCCATCGTTGCTCATGCATCGTGCAAACAGGTTCCAACTTCCCAAGCTGTCCTCCGCTCGGGCCATGCGGGACTGCACTTGCACACGCCGATCAGCCAGGGCCCGCGCCTGAGCCATCAAATCAATCCTGGACTGGGCATCGCGCTCGGCTGCCAGGTGGGCTTGCTCTGCGGTGGACAAGGCCAGGCGCGCTTGGGCCTCAGCCTGGGCGGCAGCGGCCAACAACTGATGGTCAAAGGGCGTTGGCAAACCGTGAAGCACCGCATCCAAGCGATTGAGCGCCTCCCGGAAATGCTGCGCCTGTTGCACCAGGGCCTGCGCGATCCGCTGGCGTGTGGCCTCGATCTGTTGGCGCTCGGCCTGCTCTTCGGTCGTCTCATTGCCTTCGGCCCGGCCAAGCTCTGCCACCAATGAGGACAGCTCAAGCTCAATGGCCTGCAAGTTGGTGTGGGCTTGGGTGATCTGGCCCGCCCTGCTCGCCAGCAGCGACAAGCGGGACACCCGTGCTCGCGCCATGTCGGCCAAGCGTTCGGCCCGCGCCAGCGCTTGAGGCGCCTGGGCCAGTTCTTCATACCGATGACGGATCAGAGACAGTTCCTGCTCTGCCGCGGCCTTATCCTGTGCCAGGCGGCTGATCTGACCTTGTGCGCTGGGCATCAGGGCCTGGGCTTCATGCGCATCCCCCAGCAGCTTGCATTGCCCTTGCAGATCGGTGCCCGCACAAGGCACCTCACCGACCAGGCCAAAGCGGTGCGCCAACTCCTGGGCCTTCAGAGCCGCCCTGCCCGCCTCCAACTCGATGCTGGCGAGCTTCTGCACCAGCAGCCGCTCCGTGGCCTGTGCATCTCTCATCGCCTGAACCTGCTGTCGGCACACAACGATCCGCTGCTGCCTGGCACTCAGCACCAGTTCGGCCAGAGGCAGGCGACTAGCCGCACGCTGGACCGCACCAGCTTCTTCGAGCAAGTTCAGGCACTGGCGACGTGATTGCATGAGCGCGCTCTGCCGAGACTGCGCTTGCGCTCGCCGACTGGTGATGCGTTGCGCCAAGCGCTCCAGGCCCTGCAAGGCATCGTGCTCTTGAGCCTTGAGCCCCTCAATGGCTTGCGTGCCGGCGGCGATCAGCGCCTTGCGCTCCTCAAGCAACTGCGCACGACGCGCCTGGGTGCTCTGGGACTGATCCCGCTCGGCCTGCAAGCGGGCATGGCAAACCCGATGCCCGTCCAGTGCTTGCTGCGCTTGTTGTCGCTCAAGCAAGGTCTGCGCAACGCGGTCAGATGCACCTTGCAAGCGATGCAACCCCGCATCCAGGCGAACCTGCTCCGCATCCAACCCAGCCAACTCCTGCCTGATGGCCGACAGCCCGGCCTTGATCAGTTTGGCGGTGTCATTGGCCTTTTGCCCCAGGGCACGGATTTCTTCCTGGCCGAGCAAGTCGGAAAGCAAGCTCTTGATCTCGGCATTGCGGTAGGTGCTGAGTTGGCGCTTGCCCTGCGCTGAGAACGCGGAGGTGAAGAAGGTATCAGCGCTGCCACAAATCGCTTCCACGCAGCGGGTGTAGGTCTCGACCTTGCCGTCGGACACCAGACCATCGTCGAGGCAGACGGGGCGCCATTGGCCCACATCACTGAGCGCATGCAAATAGGCCTCGGTCTTGCGGCGCCCGTTGAACCGGATCACCACTTGGGATCGATAGCACCGCCCCTCATGTGACCAGGTCAGATCCTTCTCGTTCTCGGGCAGACAGACATGGTCGTAGTAGGAAAAGCCGCCGGGGCCGCTCAAGGCCGCCCGTGACGGCATCGTCAGATAGGGGTGCATGTTGTCCATCAGCGTGGTCTTGCCCCGCCCATTGGCCCCGGCAATGGCGACGAGTTCAGCGCCATCGGCCAGGCGCTCGAAGTCCAGGGTCAACACGTCTTGCCCCAGGCCATCACGGATGCCACGAAAGCCTTTGAGGGTGAGTTTGAGTGGTTGCATGGTTGGCTCCAGCGGTTTGCTGAAACCAGTTTCCGGCGTGAAAACCCGGTGTCAACCCTGACGCCAGCAGACCGCACGTTGCTCGCCAAGGTTCATCCACGATGGCGCGCCAAAGCCCTGCAAAATGCAACTTCGGATATTCCTCAAGCGATGCACCGGAGGCACATGGCCAAAGCAATCAGTCAATTCTTCGCAGATCTGGGATTTCCCTTGCGAAACGTCCGGTGGTCATGGGGTGCCCGCAATGGCGAGGTGCTGCTGCTGAGAACCTGGGCGGACGAATATTCGGGCAAGGAACGAAAGGTGACCGTTCTGCGGGAAACCTCGGCACACCAGTTGTCGGATTCTTTCGGCTTGGATGAACGCATCGTGCAACTGAAGGGGTTGTGGGAAGGCGGCTTGGCCGGATACACCGTCATCGCCACAGTAAAGGACAAGGATGCTCGTCCCCGCGAAATCAAGGAATACCGCGACGACGCCGTCTTTGCCATCAAGCAACTGGAATTAAAGCCCGATGGGGGCATCGCAGCCGTTCTGATCGAACCAGTGCCCTTGGCCCAGTTGGCGCAGCATGCCTTGACCCATCGCACCATGGCCGGAGAAGGCCCATTTCCGGTTGATGAGGCCATCCGCTCCGGTCTGTCAACGGACAGTTACCAGCAAAAAATCCCGGCGATCCGCGCATGGCTGATCGACATCTGCCAAACACGTGGAACGGTCACCTACTCCGACGTCATGAACCGCTTTGGCTTGACGTTCTATCCCTTGCGCAACGCCATGAGTCGCCTGGGCCACGATTGCCTGGATGCAGGTGAGCCCATCATCACGGCGCTGATCGTGGACAAGGACAGCCGACGCTGCTCAGAGGGCCTGCAAGCCGAGTTTGGCGTTGACGACGACATCATCGAGCGAGAACGCTGCTATGCCCTTTGGGGAGCTGCCTTGACACCAAAGCAGGCGCTGGCAGAAACCTCAAAGGGGGCATCACCGGATGGAGACGATTTTGAGCAACGCGTTCAGCGCTTCGCCCAAGTCGAAGTGCGGCCACAGCAAGCGGCATTCAGAGAAGCCGTCTTCCGCGCATGCGGTGGCCGCTGCGCGATCAGCGGATGCGCGATCCCCGAGGCCCTTGAAGCCGCCCACCTCACTGGCCGCGATTGGCGCCAGGGTCACAACACCGCAAATGACGGCCTGCTGATGCGCCGCGACCTGCACGCCTTGTATGACCGTGGATTGCTGTGGTTCTCCCCTGAAGGACGAGTTGAACTGAACCCCCTGGTTCGCGACCACTACGGAGAATTTGAGCACGCCGTTTTGGGCTTGCGTCCGACCTCGGCCACCTAGCAACAAAGAACCACGCACCTGATCGCGCAGATGCTCAATATCAAGAGGCACAGATCACATGGGTAACCGCAAGCTCTACATCATCGGCAACGGGTTTGATCTCTGGCATGGCATCCCATCCAAATATGCCGACTTCAAGGCATACGTTCGCCAACACGACAGGGAATTGCTTCGAACCGTTGATGACTATTTGCCCGCAGGAGACGACTGGAGCGATCTTGAGTCGGCGCTGGCCGATCTTGACATCGACAGCATCATCGACGATTTGAGCCAGTTCATGCCGTCTTACGGAGCCGATGATTGGAGCGACGCGGGCCATCACGACTTTCAGTACGAAGTCGATCGTGTGGTGCAGAGCTTGTCAAAGGAGCTCAGGCAGCAGTTTTCAGCATGGGTGCACCAACTCCCGATCCCCTCCCCTGCGACGGCACAGCGGCGCCTGTCTACCCTGGACCCCACATCACGCTTCCTGAGCTTCAACTACACACCGACGCTGCAGCAGTTGTATGGTGTCCCTGGCGAGCATGTTCTGCACATTCACGGCAGCGCCGACCGTCCGGACAGTGACCTTGTCTTGGGGCACGCGTGGAATCCTTCAACGCGCCCGTCGCTCAACGACCGCCATGACATCGAAGACTTGGACGTCCGGTTGACGGAAGCGCACGACATCCTTGATGGCTATTTTTCCAAGACGTTCAAGCCTTCTTCACGCCTCATCCAAGAGCATCAATCCTTCTGGACCGAGCAGCTTGATATTGACACGGTGTGTGTGCTTGGGCACTCACTGTCAGCCGTGGACGCACCTTACTTCGAAGCACTTGTCGCCGTGCCAACCATCGCGGCGGCCCAATGGTTGGTGGTCTGCCGCGATGAAAGCGAGGCGCCATCCAAAGCGGCGCTTCTGGCCAGATTTGGTGTGAATGGACCCAACATCAGCACCTGTCTTTGGTCCGGCATCTAGCGTCATCGGCATGAGCTAGGCATTCAATCAACCTGCCACGCACGCCGCGTCTTTGTACTGCTCCGTGCATGGCTCACTGCTCATGGTGCTCAGCACGCGATCCGCAATCACGCTGGGCTGTTCGCCTGCGAGGTCTGCCAGACAAGCCAGCATCGGCGCAGCCGTCACACCCGTGACCTGCGCCCACGCAGTGATCTTCTGCTCTAGGCTGACCAACTGCGAAATGCCTGCGGCCCTGGTTCGCACCACTGGCACGATGCGTCCTTCCAGCTTGACCTCGGCAGCCGCCCCCAAGGCCTGCTGAATGGCCTCGTGATTGACCTCGTGGCGATCCTCGTCCGCCACCGTCCACCTGACACGCACGAACGCCCCGGCAACGTCCTGTTGCGCCAAGGCATCCCGTAAGGCATTGATGTCAGGCTTGCCGTCAAACACAATATCCACAGTCCGCCGAGCAGGTGTCGGCTGCAGCGTGCAGACCGCTGACGAAGCACCCACCTCCCAAAGCAACCAGCCTTTGTCGCCATCCTCCCCATAGTGGAAGCGCCCGATGGAGCCCGCATAGGCGATGCGCTGCTGCCCATGCCGCGCCTCACAGTCCCATGCCTGATGTCGGTGGATGTGCCCCAGCATGAAAGCCTGGGCCTCGGCAGCAAACAATGCGCCCGTGGTGAACTCGTGGTCGAATCCGGCCATGGGCACGCCGTGCTCGCTCATGCAGCCAAAGACGGTGCCATGCGATACGCCGATGGACGGCACCGCCAAGGTCTGTGCGCGTCGGTGGCTCTCGGCAAACCCGGCCAGCAAGACGGCCAGGTGCTCGCCCACTGCCTCGGCAGCAGCCCCCGCCCCCACCGTCGCCGCCACAGCAGCCTTGTTGACCGTGGGCACGCAACTGAACAGGGCCATGAGCCCATCTGGCAGCACATCGAAACGCCAGCCTTCCGAAACCTGCCAGCAGCCGTTCGGCATGAGCGCCACTTGTCCAATCTGGTCGACCACATGGACAGGGTAACGCCCGCCCAAGGATTTGAAGATGGACAGGGTGCCCGGTGGCTCATGAGAGAACGTGCCTTGCAGCATCAGCACCGGACAATGGTCAGCCAGGCGACGCACCTGCGCCACCAGGCGTTCGGCAGCGGGCGAATGCAGGTCCAGGGCGTGATCGGTTGAATCCCCAGACAGCACTGCAGCCTGCACACCTGAGGCCATGGCCATGTCGATGGCTGCCCCGAAACAGCGGTCGGCCTCGATCAGGTTCTTGGGGCCGTAGTGAAGGTCAGAAAAATGAGCAATGCGAACCATGCCGTATCTCCTTCATGTCACCCGGTGCAGTTCGCTCTCGATCTTGTCGAGGTAGCCCTGCGGGTCGTTGCGATAGCGATCCAGTTCATCCCAAGCACGGCGACGACCATGCGGGTTAAGCCGCCACCCTCGGCCCCACCGTCGGTCAGCGTAGGCCTGGTATTGGTCCGCAGCAATGCCATAGGCTTGGGCACGCGCCAGGAGGTGTTCCAAGGTGAGATCCCCGTCATGCACCGGGGCGTCCTTGGGTGCCTCAGCGATCACCGACGCCACAACGGCATCCACATCGGCATCCACATCGGCACCAGCACCCTCCCACGTTGGGGCCCCATCCAGGACCTGAGTGGCCAGTTGCGCTTGAACAATGGCCGTGTCTTCGTCCTCCCTGTCACGCAACAAGGCGGTCACATCCACAGGCGCTTCCAATTCGATTATCCATTGCGGCACCCGGGTGGGCAGGCCCGTCTCGTCGATGTGGGCAACCTCCATCAAGCGCTTGGTCAGGTAAAACGGGGTGCGTTGCCGATCCAGAAAGCCAGAGATACGACCGCCACGCAGAAAGCCGATGGTTTCGAACTTCTGGATGGCCGCGTTCATCGCGTAGAAGCTGTTTGTAGGCAACTCGAACGCACTGATGGAGCGGATACCCGGGATGAAGAACAGGAACCGCCCGGTCAGGTTGCAGCGCCGCTGCTGGTAGTCAGCGCAGGACTCGGGCTCGCAAATGCCGCCGTTGTCTTCGCGCAGAACCGTCTTGCGCCCACCGAAGATGCGGATAGAGCGCCGGCCCGTGTTGTCCATGGGCACAGGTGCATGGCACATGCAGTGGCGCACACGGCCATCAGCCGAATACTGCGACCAGTAGCGCTTGTCCTGCGCCCCCCAGGCCGCGAGTTCATGCGGCATCACGGTCTGCCACTGGTCAGCCGGAAAGACGATGGGGAAGCGATAGAGGTGAAGGCCTTCACCACGGTCCTCGCCATAGGCTTGCAGGATCTGCTTCGGTGTCTCGGGATTGGGGAAGTCTTGTGCCCGCACGGTAAACCAGGGCACGTTGCGCGGGATCAGCGGTGACTTGAGTTGCGGCATCGCACCCACGATGGCGCGTTCGATCTGATCGAAGGACTGGCCGGCTTCAACGCCCTCGTCGTAGAGGCGTTGAGCCTGGGGTTGCTCCGCCGCCTTGCGGGTGAGCACCTTGATGCCTGCGCGGATCTTGCCGCCTGTGGGGATGCGGGCCGGGCCCTGCCCGAGCGGAGTCGGCAGTGCTGCCGAACCGCCCTGGACCGTGACAGTGGTTTTGACCATGATGGCGCTCCTTCATGAACATTCGATGGTTCATGCTCTCGCGACTTCATGCGACGTCAAGCCCGAGCGCGTATGTGGCATTCTCGATAGCATGAACATCAGCGGCAAGCTCAGAAGCTGGGCAAGGCGGATCAAGCGAGACGGTGTAACGCTCTGGTTCGCTGGCAAACACCCGGCAACGCCGTGGTATGCGAAAGCCATCGGTCTTTTCATCGTGGCCTATGCACTCAGTCCTATCGATTTGATCCCGGACTTCATCCCGGTGCTCGGTTACGTGGATGATGTGTTGCTGCTGCCTTGTCTCATCTGGCTGACCATTCGGCTCTTGCCCGCTGAGGTTTTGGTCATCTGCCGCGAACAGGCTGACAACTGGCTGAAAGTGCAGGGATCCAAACCAAGCAGCCGTTTTGGTGCGGTTCTGATCGTGCTTATCTGGATTGGGGTCTGTACAGCACTCTGGATATGGCTTTAGCCATATCGCAGGTCAAGGCAACGCCCGCCAGGCAAACTTGACACATGGGGTAGGCCTGCCTAAACTTCGTTCACTTGTACAGACTTACGGCGCAACTGCCTCTCATGCCCACGCACGCCTTCACCGTTCGCAAGCTCGCTGACACCGCAGGGGTCGGCGTGGAAGCGGTGCGCTTTTACCAGCGTCGCGGGTTGTTGCGTGAGCCTGCCCGTGAAGGCAATGGCTTTCGGCAGTACGACGAGGGTGACGTGCGGCGCCTGCGTTTCATCAAGCGCGCGCAAGAGCTGGGCTTTTCCCTTGACGATGTGGCCTCGCTGGTGTCTTTGAGCGCCGAGACCGATCAGCTGCGCGTTCGCGAGATCACCCAGCAACGTGTGCTGGACATCCGCCAGCGAGCCACCCAACTGGAAGCCATGGCCGTTGCCCTTGAAGGCTTGGTCACTTGTTGCCAGAAGTCAGCCAAGGGAGATCACTGCCCCATCATCGCGGCCCTGGTCGATCACGCCCCCCGACCCGCAGAGCAGGTGGCCGCATGACCATGCCTCGCGCGCTCAAGCATTGGATTTGCCGACTGATGGTCGGCGTGATCTTGTTTGCGCAGATGAGCGTGGCAGCCTACGCTTGCCCCAGCAACATGGTCTCCGGCAATGCCACAGCCGACGCCATCACCGCGATGGGCGCCATGGTGGATTGCGAGCAGATGGGCGAAGGCATGGGAAGGCACCTGGACCAAGCCAACCCTGGCCTGTGCGCCGAGCATTGCCACCCCACCCAACAAAGCGATCACACCCAGGCGCCTACCGTGCCTGCGGCGCTGTTGATCGCGCTGTACACCGTCGCCCTGACGGTGGATGCGTCAAGGCCGGATGGCCTAGCGCCGACTGCGGACAGCCGCCTTCACGCGGCGCCACCACCGCTGTCCATACTGCACTGCTGCTTCCGAATTTGACACGCCGAGTGACGCGGCGCTGAAAGGCCTGACGGCCGCTTCAGCGCCTGGTCGCGCAGGTTGCTGGCCAATGCAGGCGCGTGGCGTTCTGCCTTGCCTGCCCTGTCCCGCGCACGCCTACGCCATGGGCTTCATTCGGAGGTGTCATGTTTCCCCTTTTTTCGCTCCTGTCACGCAGGAGCATGCAACTGGTCGATCTCGGCCATCCCATCTGCATGAGCATGCTCATGCGCATTCGCACGTGCTTCCAAGGTGTCGCCGTTCTGGTGGCCCTCAGCCTCGCATCCTTCCACGCCCATGCCGGGGATGTCCTGACGTTTGAACAGGCTCTCAGGCTTTCCCAGGCGCGCTCACAACAACTGGTGGCCCAGAACCACGCCACGGCGGCTGCCCGCGACATGGCGGTTTCGGCCGCACAGCAGCCCGATCCTGTCCTCAAACTGGGCATCAACAACCTGCCCATCAACGGGCCAGATCGCTTCAGCGTCACCCGCGATTTCATGACCATGCGCTCGGTGGGCCTCATGCAGGAGTTCACCCGTCAAGACAAACGCCTTGCACGGTCCATGCGCTTTGAGCGGGAAGCCCAGGCCAGCGAAGCCAGCCGCGCACAAGCGCTGGCTCAACTGCAACGAGACACGGCCATCGCCTGGCTGGATCTCTACTACCAGGAACGCATGCTGGCCCTGGTCAAGGCACAGCGCGATGAAATCCGCCTGCAAGTTGAGGCGACTGAGGTCGCCTACCGAGGTGGCCGAGGATCGCAAACCGATGTGCTCGCCGCACGCTCAGCACTCGCCCAAGTGGATGACCGCATCGATCTGGCCACGCGTGAAGTGAGCACCGTGCAGACCGCGCTGCGCCGGTGGACAGGTCGTGCAGCCGACACGCCCCTGGGTGATGCACCCGACACCAGCCATGTTCCCTTGCACCTGAGCGATCTGGAAAGCACGCTGACCTCGCACCCCGACATCACCTTCATGGTCAGGCAGGAAGAGATGGCTCAGGCCGATGCGGACCTGGCCCGAGCCAACAAGCAAGCCGACTGGGGTGTGGAGCTGATGCTCAGTCAACGTGGGCCCGGCTATTCCAAGATGGCCTCTGTCAATGTCTCCGTTCCCTTGCAATGGGATCAAAAGAGCCGTCAGGACCGGGACCTGGCTGCCAGGTTGGCCACCGTGGAGCAAATGCGCGCCCAGCGCGAAGAGGCCACACGGGAGCACCTTGCCCAGGTCACGGTGATGCTCCAAACCTGGCAGAGCAGCCGGGATCGCCTGCGCCGCTACGACAGCGCCTTGATCCCGCTGGCTGCCGAGCGAACACAGGCCGCCTTGACCGCCTACCGAGGCGGCAGCGGCACGCTGGCCTCCGTGCTGGAGGCTCGCCGCATGGCCTTGGACACCCAAATGGACCGGCTGCGACTCGACATGGACACCGCTCGCATCTGGGCGCAGCTCAACTACCTGATCCCGGTGGAACACGACGCGGCCATACCCGTTCTTGACCACTGACACGGAGCCTCACATGAAACTCAAAAATCTGGTGATCGCCATGATTGCCGCCACAGCACTGAGTGCCGCTGCATATGGCCTGTACGCATTGGGCATGCAAAGAGGCATGGGCATGAATGCCGATGCTGAACTGCGCCCCGCTCAGCCTGCCACAGAAGCAAACGCCACCCAAGCCCTGCCGCAAAGCGTGGCAGAGGGTGAAGACGCCACCCGGCGACACATCGCCGATGGCCTCAAGGCTGGCGACATGGACCCGGTCACCGGCAAGAAGGTCTTGTACTACCACGACCCCATGGTGCCGGGCAACAAGTTTGACAAGCCCGCGAAGTCGCCTTTCATGGACATGATGCTGGTGCCCGTCTACGCAGACAGCGATGGCGACCAGGGCAAGGTCACTGTGAGCCCACGCATCCAGCAGAACCTGGGTGTGCGCACCGCAGAGGTCACAGAAGGGGTGCTGTCGCCCCAGGTCTCTGCCGTGGGCAGCATCGCTTACAACGAACGCGACCAGGTTGTCATGCAAGCACGGGCCGCCGGGTTTGTGGAGCGGCTGCATGTGCGCGCCACGCTGGATGCGGTCAAACAAGGTCAGCCCCTGGCCGATCTCTATGTGCCTGATTGGGTGGCCGCGCAAGAAGAGTTCTTGTCTGTTCGCCGCATGCGGGGTGCCGACCTGGGCAGCTTGGTGGATGGCGCTCGCCAGCGCATGCGTCAGGTGGGCATGAGCGAGGATCAGATCAAGCGCGTCGAGCAAACCGGCAAGACCCAGCCGCGCATCACTTTGGCGGCACCCATCAACGGCGTGCTCAGTGAGTTGATGGTGCGCGAAGGCATGTCCGTCATGCCAGGGGCCACCTTGTTGCGCATCAACGGCGTGTCCACGGTTTGGGCCAACGCCGAAGTGCCGGAGAGTCAGGTCGCACAACTGCGCCCAGGCACCAAGGTGCAGGCCCGCAGCCCGGCTGTGCCTGGCACCACCTTTGAAGGCACGGTTCAGGCCCTGGTGCCAGAGGTCAACCCTGGCACCCGCACCCTCAAGGCCCGCGTTCAATTGAACAACCCAGGCATGCGCCTCGTGCCTGGCATGAGCGTGACCATGCAGTTCATGGACATGCGTGCCGACAAGTCCTTGTTGATCCCCACCGAGGCCGTCATCCAGACGGGCACGCGCACCGTGGTGATGCTGGCCGAAGACAAAGGGCGGTTCCGCCCGGTCGAGATCGAGACGGGCATCGAGAGCGATGGGCATACTGAGGTCAAGCGCGGCCTGGATGTGGGCCAGCGTGTGGTGGTGTCTTCGCAGTTCCTGATCGATTCGGAAGCCAGCCTCAAGGGTGTCGAAGCCCGCTTGAATGGCACGCCTGCGACGACGGTGGACAAGGCTGCACCCAGACACGAAGGTCAGGCCAAGGTAGAAGCCCTGACAGGCGAGGCCATCACCTTGTCGCACGGGCCGATTGCCTCACTCAAGTGGGGCTCTATGACGATGGATTTCAAGGTGCCACTCAAGGGCGGGCTGCCCCGCCATCTGGAAGTGGGTGACCCGGTGAGCTTTGAGTTCTACATGGATGCCGACGGCATGCCGCAGTTGACCCGACTGTCGCACCTGGCACCTGAGCCCCAGCCTGCGTCCGAGGCGCCCCATCAAGCCCATGGGACAGCCAAGCAAGGGAGCAAGCCATGATCGCCCGCCTGATCCGTTGGTCCATCACCAACCGCTTCCTGGTGCTGCTGGCCACCTTGATGCTCAGTGCATGGGGGGTGTATTCGGTTGCGAGAACGCCCCTGGACGCCTTGCCCGACCTGTCTGATGTGCAAGTCATCATCCGCACGACCTACCCAGGCCAGGCACCGCGCATCGTCGAGAACCAGGTCACCTACCCGCTGACCACGACCATGCTGTCGGTGCCTGGTGCCAAAACGGTGCGGGGGTACTCCTTCTTCGGCGACTCTTATGTTTACGTGCTGTTTGAGGACGGCACCGATCTGTACTGGGCCCGCTCGCGTGTGCTGGAGTACCTGAACCAGGTTCAGTCGCGTTTGCCTGCCAGCGCCAAGGCTTCGCTGGGGCCCGACGCCACGGGCGTGGGCTGGATCTACCAATACGCCCTGGTGGACCGTGGGGGCACACAGGATGCCGGGCAACTTCGAGCGTTGCAGGACTGGTTCTTGAAGTACGAACTCAAGACAGTGCCGAATGTGGCGGAAGTGGCCTCGGTGGGCGGCATGGTGCGCCAGTACCAAGTGGTGCTGGACCCCGACAAACTGGCCACCTACGGCATCCCGCACACCCAGGTGGTCGAGGCCATCCAGAAGGCCAACCAGGAAGCGGGTGGCTCGGTGCTGGAACTGGGCGAGGCCGAGTACATGGTGCGTGCCTCTGGCTACCTGCAATCGCTGGACGATTTCCGACAAGTGCCCTTGATGACCACCGACGCAGGCGTGTCGGTGCGCCTGGGGGATGTGGCCCGCATCCAGATGGGGCCGGAAATGCGCCGGGGCATCGGTGAGCTGGACGGTGAGGGAGAAGCCGCTGGCGGCGTGATCGTGATGCGCTCAGGCAAGAACGCATTGGAGACGATTGCTGCGGTCAAGGCCAAGCTCAAGACCCTGCAAGCCAGCTTGCCCAAAGGGGTGGAGATCGTGCCTGTGTACGACCGATCCACCCTCATCGAGCGTGCGGTGGAGAACCTTTCGCACAAGCTGCTCGAAGAGTTCGCCGTGGTGGCCGTGGTGTGCTTTGTCTTTTTGTTTCACCTGCGCTCGGCCCTGGTGGCCATCATCTCGCTGCCCCTGGGCATCCTGGCGGCTTTCATCGTCATGCACTACCAAGGGGTGAACGCCAACATCATGTCGCTGGGTGGCATCGCCATTGCCATTGGCGCCATGGTGGATGCAGCCGTGGTGATGATCGAGAACGCACACAAGCACCTGGAACATTGGGAGCAGGCCCACCCCGATCAAACGCTGGAAGGTGCCGAGCGTTGGAAGGTCATCGGCGACTCGGCGGCCGAGGTCGGGCCCGCGCTGTTTTTCTCACTGTTGATCATCACGCTGTCTTTTGTGCCAGTGTTCACGCTGGAGGCGCAAGAGGGGCGGCTGTTCTCGCCGCTGGCCTTCACCAAAACCTATGCCATGGCGGCGGCAGCGGGCTTGTCGGTCACGCTGATCCCCGTGCTGATGGGCTACCTGATCCGTGGCCGCATCCCCAGCGAGCAGAGCAACCCGCTCAACCGACTCCTGATTGCCATCTACCGCCCACTGCTCAATGCAGTCTTGCAAGGCCCCAAGCGCACGCTGGCGGTGGCCGCCGTGTTGCTGTTGCTCAGCTTGTGGCCCTTGCAGCACATTGGCGGTGAGTTCATGCCCAAGCTGGACGAGGGCGACCTGCTCTACATGCCCACGGCCCTGCCAGGCTTGTCCGCAGGCAAGGCCGCCGAGCTGCTTCAGCAGACCGACCGTTTGATCAAGACCGTCCCCGAGGTGGCCAGTGTCTATGGCAAGGCAGGCCGCGCCGAAACCGCGACCGACCCGGCACCCATGGAGATGTTCGAGACCACCATCCAGTTCAAACCCAAAGACCAATGGCGCCCCGGCATGACGCAAGACAGGCTGGTTGAAGAACTGGACCGCATTGTGAAAGTACCCGGCTTGGCCAACATCTGGGTGCCCCCCATCCGCAACCGCATCGACATGCTGGCCACCGGCATCAAGAGCCCCGTGGGCGTCAAGGTGGCGGGCACCGACCTGGCCACCATCGACCGACTCACGGGTGAGATCGAGCGTGCGCTCAAAGATGTGCCCGGTGTCAGCAGCGCCTTGGCTGAGCGCCTGACCGGTGGGCGCTATGTCGATGTCAACATCCGCCGCGATGCCGCCGCGCGCTTTGGCATGAACATCGCTGATGTGCAGTCGCTCATCAGCTCGGCAGTGGGCGGCGAGAACATTGGCGAGACGGTGGAAGGCTTGCAGCGCTTCCCGATCAACCTGCGCTACCCACGCGAGACACGTGATTCGCTGGAAAAACTGCGCACCTTGCCCATCGTGAACGAGCGTGGAGAGCGCCTGGTCTTGTCCGACGTGGCCGACATCCGCGTGACCGATGGCCCGCCCATGCTGCGCAGCGAGAACGCCCGCCTGTCAGGCTGGGTGTATGTGGACATCCGGGGGCGGGATCTGCGATCAGCGGTGCAGGACATGCAAAAGGCCGTTTCAGCTAAGGTCAAGCTGCCACCGGGCTACTCAGTGTCCTGGTCAGGCCAGTTCGAGTTCCTGGAGCGGGCCACGGCCAAGCTCAAGGTGGTGGTGCCCTTCACGCTGCTGATCATCTTCGTGCTGCTGTACCTGACATTCGGTGCATTTGACGAGGCCTTGCTGATCATGGCCACGCTGCCCTTTGCCCTGGTGGGCGGCATCTGGTTGCTCTACCTGCTGAGCTACAACCTGTCGGTGGCTGGGGCAGTCGGGTTCATTGCATTGGCTGGCGTATCCGCCGAGTTCGGCGTGATCATGCTGCTCTACCTCAAGCAGGCTTGGGGCGAGCGCATCGACAAGGGCCAGGTCAGTGTCGATGACTTGCTGGACGCCATCCGTGACGGTGCCGTGCTGCGCGTGCGCCCCAAGGCCATGACGGTGGCAGTGATTCTGGCGGGTTTGCTGCCGATCATGTGGGGCACCGGCACTGGCTCGGAGGTCATGCAACGCATTGCTGCACCCATGGTCGGGGGCATGATCACGGCGCCACTGCTGTCGATGTTCGTGATTCCGGCTGCGTACCTGCTGATTCGCCGCAGCAAAAAGGCAAGGCACGCCACGCAAGCGCCTCACATGAAACATGCCTGAAGGCTGTCACGCCATCACCCACAACAACAGCCACCTCGACTGGCCTTCTCGGGTTTGATCGGCCCATTTGTCATCACCACAGGGGTGTAACCAGCCTCCTGGATTGCGTCGCGAAGTTCATCTGCATCTGCCTCGGTGGGTTCGATCTGGACTTGGTGCGACTGCAACTCGATCCGTACAGTGGCCTCTTTATCGATGGCCCGCACCGCCTTGGTGATGGTGCTGACGCAATGGCCGCAAGTCATGTCCTTGACTTCAAAAGTGATCATCAGAAACTCCGAATGGTTTTTGGTGGGTTCACTTTCAAGCTTCCCACAGCAGGAAGGTCAAGCACCTGTTTTCAATAACCATGCCATCAAAGCAAGTAATTGCCACATGACTTTACATTCCCACGATGGGAAGCTTGAGGATCCACGACAAACATCAACCACCTATACGGGCACACCATGATCTCCCCGCAAAAGCCGCTGGCCACATTCCGAATCGACATCCCCATCTCGGGGATGACTTGCGCTTCTTGTGTGTCCAGGGTAGAAAAATCGCTCAAGGCAACGGCTGGTGTGCAAAGCGCCAACGTCAATTTGGCCACCGAAGTGGCCTCGGTCCAAGCGGACCCATCTGTGAACCTTGAGGTACTCAGCGCAGCCGTCCGCGAGGCCGGCTACGACCTGAAGACCACCGATGTGGCCCTCCATGTCGAGGGCATGACCTGCGCCTCTTGCGTCACCCGGGTGGAAAAAGCCTTGCTCAAGGTTCCCGGCGTCTTGTCGGCCTCCGTCAACCTGGCAACCGAACAGGCCGCCGTGCGTGCACTCTCCACGATCCCACCCGCATCTCTCGTGGCAGCGGTCACCAAGGCAGGCTATGTGACTCAATTGAAGCGGGAAGCCGAGCCCGCAAAGCCCAACACCCTGCCGACATGGGGGCCCGTGGCGATCGCTTCTGTTTTAACCTTGCCTCTGGTATTGCCCATGGTGCTGCAGTTGGTGGGGATCGACTGGATGCTCAATGGCTGGCTGCAACTCGCACTGGCCACGCCGGTGCAATTCTGGCTGGGCTGGCGCTTCTACCGGGCAGGATGGCGGGCCGTCAAGGCCAAGGCCGGCAACATGGACCTGCTGGTTGCGCTTGGCACGTCCGCAGCCTTCGGCCTGTCCGTCTACCTTCTGATGCGGCATTCACAGCACGGCATGCCGCACCTCTATTTCGAAGCCTCGGCTGCCGTGATCACGCTCGTTCTCCTGGGCAAGTGGCTGGAGGATCGCGCAAAGCGGCAGACCACGGATGCGATTCGCTCTCTGAACGCCTTGCGGCCGAGCACGGCACTGGTACGACGCGATGGCGTTGACGTCGAAACGCCCGTGGCCGACGTGCGGGTCGGTGACCTGGTGTGCATACGCCCGGGTGACCGCGTGCCCATCGATGGCGACATCATGGAGGGGCGCAGCCACGTGGATGAATCGCTCATCACCGGCGAAAGCCTGCCTGTGTCCAAACAAGTGGGTGATCAGGTGACCGGCGGGGCCATCAACGCCGAGGGCATGTTGATTGTCAAGACGCAGGCCGTCGGTGCCGAAACAACCCTGGCACGCATCATCCGGCTGATCGAGTCGGCCCAGGCGGGCAAGGCACCCATCCAGCGCATCGTGGACCGTGTCAGCGCCGTGTTCGTTCCCGTGGTGTTGGGGGTCGCGCTACTCACCTTTCTGGCTTGGCTTGGCATCAACGGAGACTGGGAGCATGCCCTGATCAACGCCGTGGCCGTGCTGGTGATCGCCTGCCCATGTGCATTGGGCCTGGCCACACCCACGGCGATCATGGTCGGAACAGGTGCCGCCGCACGCCGAGGCATCCTCATCAAGGATGCTCAGGCATTGGAGATCGCGCATTCGGTGACCGTCGTGGCGTTCGACAAAACAGGCACACTGACGGAAGGCAAGCCGACGCTGGTAGCCGTTGTCCCGGCCGAAGGGTCAGGCATTGACGAAGTGGTCGCTCTGGCCGCAGCGTTGCAACAAGCAAGCAGCCATCCGCTGGCACTGGCAGTCACCACCCACGCCCGCGACGCCAGCCTCACCATCCCCTCTGTGCAAGATGCCAAGGCACTGGCGGGCCGGGGCGTCGAGGGCATGGTGAGGGGAGCCAAGTTGATGCTGGGCAACACCAGACTTTTGAATGAACTGGGGGTGGATGCAGGTGCGCTCGGCACGCAAGCCGATGTGTTGGAGCGGCAAGGACGGACCTTGTCATGGCTTGTGCAGCAAAACGCAGGCGGCTTTGAACTGTTGGGGCTGATGGCCTTCGGAGACACCGTCAAGCCCACGGCAGCTGCAGCGGTGAGAAACCTGCACCAACTGGGCATCAAAACCCTCATGCTGACCGGCGACAACCAGGGCAGCGCTGATGCGGTCGCGCAGGCCCTGGGTATTCTCGATGTGCGAGCGGAGGTGCTGCCCAGCGACAAAGCGGCCATCGTGCAAGCCTTGCGCGCCAGCGGTGAGGTCGTGGCCTTCGTGGGTGATGGCCTGAACGATGGCCCTGCCCTGGCTGCAGCATCTTGCGGTTTTGCGATGGCCGGAGGTGCTGACGTGGCAACCGAGACCGCAGGCGTCACGCTGATGCGCGGCGACCCCAGGCTGGTGGCCGACGCCCTGGATGTGTCGCGGCGAACCTATGCCAAGATCAAGCAGGGGCTGTTCTGGGCCTTTGCCTATAACGTCCTGGGCATCCCACTGGCGGCACTGGGCATGCTCAACCCCGTCATCGCGGGTGCCGCCATGGCGCTCAGCAGCCTCAGCGTCATCGCCAATGCGCTCTTGCTGCGCCGTTGGCGGGGTGCGATGGAAAACGAGTTGCCACAGCACACCAAGCCTGTCACCGTCAACTAACAAGGAGCCGCTGGATGAGCGAACACATGAACATCGGAGATGCGGCCAAGGCCTCCGGCGTGTCGGCCAAGATGATCCGGCACTATGAAAGCGTGGGGCTCTTCCCCGGCGCTTTGCGAACCGATGCAGGTTACCGCCAGTACACCGACAAGGAGGTCGGCACCTTGCGCTTCATTCGGCAAGCCAGAGACCTCGGGTTCTCGCTGGATCAGATCCGCGAACTGCTGGGACTGTGGCAAGACCGTCGACGCCCAAGCCGCCAGGTAAAGGCGCTGGCCCAGGCCCATCTGCAGGAGTTAAACCAGAAGCTCCAGGAACTGCTTGCCATGAAGGCCACCCTTGAACACCTCGTTCATTGCTGCCATGGTGATGACAGACCGGACTGTCCGATCCTCGATATCCTGGCAACCCCACATGCCCAAAGCGAAACGAAGCCCGCGCGTAGCGGGCTGCGGTCAGGTCGGCAAAGTTGACCTGGACGATGTGGGCAAGCAACGCATCATCCAATCAATCCAGGTGTCCTTCGCTGATCAGGATGCCAAGCCTTGCCACCTCGTTGCTGCTCGCAACTATCTTCTTCCCGTCGACGGTTTCTAACGTTTCCCCTTTTTTCATGTAAACGGCTTTCCCATACTTACTTTCCTTCGCCATTTTTCCATCCTTGAAAATGTAAAGCGTGCCACCATCTTTCAGTTGATGCGTAGCAGCGGCCTGATTTTTTGCCGCAACTCATCCGTCATTATTGAAATAATGTACTTGTCATAGACCCTTGCCAATTGCGCATCATTGCCGCCCAAACGGATGTTCTTTTTGAACAAGGCAGTACCTCTGGACCCAGGTATATCTGGCCTGCGTGAGGGAACATTTAAAACTTGCCTGACACGAAATCCGGAGCGCACAGCATGCGCGTTAACCCAAATATCATCCGCATCAGGACACGTCTCCCGGTAACCGAGTCCGACTCGCTTGAGCAGAAGCAGAAAATCAGGTGGGTAAAGTACGCCACCTACCCCAGTGGAGAAATTAAGATGGGAGGGGGCACTGCTATTGCAAAGCGGCCATGCGATGTAGGGCATCAATGCATCGCCATTCGTTAAGACAGACCGAGCGCGCAAACAATGAATAACGGCCTTATCGCTCAACCAGGCATCAAAAAGATGCTTGAAAGCAAGATGTTCGTAAAAAACATCGTCGTCAATGGTGATCAAAGGTCGAACGAAAGAGGCATTCATCTGCAGATAAGGTTGCAGCTTTTTGTGAGGCCCATCGTTTTCGCAGGTTATCACCTCCAATCCACGATGACACAAACGCGTCAACGATTTCGGCAATCGCCCCGGCCAATCTTCCCGAGACAAGAACAGAATGACTCTTCTGGGCTTAATTCCGCTGCACGCAGATTCGATCGCCAAATGAACCCTGTTGACACGATCTCCGTGTGAAGTGAGGGACACATCAAACGCTGAGCTCTCGTCCACCAATTTTTCTTTCGATAACCAGTTTTTCAATGCATACCGAAGAAAAAGAAGATAGCTCTTCACCACAGCCCCAAAATAAAAAGCATTCCCAAATCAGGCCAAACACCATCTTCAGCAGAGTGGGCACTGAATTGGACTATGGGCGATCCTCTAACCAATCAACCGATCAGATAAATCGCCCAAGCAAAGCCTGATTGAATCGATCTCGGAAAAACACCACCGAGCAAAGACAGTCAACACCAACTCAACAAGCCTGGCGCCTAACGTGATTCAACACTTTCGTCAGGGCGCATTTTTTATTTCCGTCACGATCATCTTCCCACCCTCGCTGAGGACCATGAATTTCACCTGATCACCAGGCTTGAGATTGGACAAGATGCTCTTGTCTTTGGCGGTAAACACCATGGTCATGCCTGGCATGTCCAGGTGCTTGATGTCACCATGCTTGATGGTGACTTTGCCGTTGGTCTGATCAATTTTCTTGATCTCGCCGTCGGTCATTGCGGGAGCCTGCGCGGACTCCATCTTCGAATGGTCCATGGCAGCTTGAGCGAATGAAGCAAGTGGAGAAGCGATGCCGATGGCACAAGCCGATACGGCTAAAAATTTAGCAATGGCGTTCATTGTTGACCTCATGAATAAGAGTTAAAAACCTGAACCGATCCGTTCTTTCGGATCAGCAGCACCTGGTATGGATCGCGGTGACCATCAAAGTCAGGTCCATCCATCCCAGGAGATCCGACAGGCATGCCTGGCACAGCCAAACCCAGTGCATTTGGCCGGTCTTTGAGCAACCGGCGGATATCGCGCGCAGGGACGTGCCCCTCGATCACATAGCCGGACACCACAGCCGTGTGACAGGATGCCTGCCGCTCCGGCATCCCAAGGGTGGCACGCGCGGCCTTGTTGCCCTCATCCACCACGGTGACGACGAAGCCATTGTGCTCAAGGTGCGAGACCCACAGCTTGCAACAGCCGCAGTTGGGATCTTTCCACACCTTGATTGGTGTTCGCTCCGCAGTCTCTGAGGCCGCCCAAATCGTCGGCGCACATGCCAACGACAAGGCCGCCATCAGCACTTTGCGCCTGGAGCGCAATGGAGATGCAGATTGGTCTCGCATGATCATTTCTTCGAAACCTGGACCTTGCCCTTCATGCCCGCCTCGTAGTGACCAGGAACCAAGCACGCGAAATTCACTGTCCCGGCTTTAGTGAATTGCCAGACGATTTCACCTTGCTGCCCAGGCGCAATGGACACCTTGTTGGGCTCGTCGTGCTCCATGTTCGGGAACTTCTTCATCACCTCCAGATGCTCCAAAGGTTCCTTTTCGGTCCCCAGGTTCATCTCATGCTTGATCTGGCCTGCGTTTCTGACGACGAAGCGCACTGTTTCGCCCTGCTTGACTTGAATCGATGCAGGTTCAAATCGCATCTTGTCGTTCATCGAAACCTTGATCGTTCGGGTGACCTTCGATGCCCGACCAGGCTTGCCGATGGCGGTTTCTTCAGTGGCCTGGGTTCCTGCACCATGGTCATGCGCATGGTCTCCCCCAGCAAATGCGAAAGCGGACAGCGTCAAGCAAGTTGCGGCAATGAAGTGGGTGGCGAATCGACGTTTGTTCATCATGAATGAAAACTCCGTATCAAGTGGTTGAGAAATCAGTGATCGCTGTGAGACGTCGGCTTGCGGGCTCGCACCTCGACAGCCTTGTCAGGCTTATTGGCCCGGGGCATAGATTGCCCGCCTTCAGACTTGAATCTGGCAGGCTCACTCAAGGGGCCGGTATATTCATGCGCCACGGTGCCAGCAGGATGCTTGAACCAACCAGGGTCCTTGTAGTCGCCATGCTTTTGGTTCTTGCGAACCTTGACGACACTGAACATGCCACCCATCTCGACCGAGCCGAAAGGCCCTTCGCCCGTCATCATCGGTGCGGTGTTGTCGGGTATCGGCATTTCCATTTCGGTCATGTCGGCCATCCCGCGCTCGCCCATGACCATGTACTCGGGCAGAAGGTTCTTGATCTTCTTGGCAACGCCACGATGATCCACACCAATCAGGTTCGGGTTGTCGTGCCCCATGGCGTTCATGGTGTGATGGCTCTTGTGGCAGTGAAAGGCCCAGTCACCTTCCTCGTCAGCTAGGAACTCGACCTGCCGCATCTGACCAACGGCTACGTCGGTGGTCACCTCGTACCAGCGGGTGCTTTTCGGCGTCGGGCCACCATCGGTGCCTGTCACCAAAAATTCATGGCCATGCAAATGGATGGGATGGTTCGTCATCGTGAGATTGCCAACCCGGATGCGCACCTTGTCGTTGAGTCGAACGTTGAGCGAATCGACCCCTGGGAAAATGCGGCTGTTCCATGCCCACAGATTGAAATCAAGCATGGTCATCGTTTTGGGCGTGTAACTGCCCGGATCGATGTCAAAAGCATTGAGCAAGAAGCAGAAGTCTCTGTTGACCTCATCGATCAACGGGTGCTTGTTCTTCGGGTGCGTGACCCAAAACCCCATCATGCCCATGGCCATCTGTGTCATTTCGTCGGCATGGGGGTGATACATGAACGTTCCTGGACGACGTGCCACGAACTCGTAAACGTAGGTCTTCCCCACGGGAATGGCGGGCTGATTCAAACCGGCCACGCCGTCCATGCCGTTGGGCAGGCGCTGTCCATGCCAATGGATGCTCGTGTGCTCTGGCAACCTGTTGGTGACATAAATTCGAACACGGTCGCCTTCCACCACTTCAATGGTAGGCCCCGGGCTTTGCCCGTTGTACCCCCACAGGTGCGCCTTGAAGCCTGGCGCCATCTCTCTCACCACCGGCTCGGCAACCAAATGGAACTCCTTGACGCCCTGGTTCATACGCCAGGGCAAAGTCCATCCATTCAAGGTCACCACAGGGTTGTACAAGCGCCCCGTTTCAGGGATGAGCGGAGCCATGGTTTCCGCGCTGGTCTGAATCACTGGCTCAGGCAATGCGGCCATGGCCACACGGCTGACGGCACTGGCGGCCACGGCACCACCCGCAATGCCAGCCATCCTGAAAAAATCTCTTCTTGACGACATCCTTGTTCCTTTGATCAGTGGCCGCCACCGGCGCTGGGAGCTGCGCCGCCGACGGACAAGGTGGTACTGGTGGGGCGCCCGATCAGAGAGGCCTGCATCGCGGCGTCAGCCAACCAGAACTGTTGTTCAGCATCGATGGCGGCAATCACAGTTTCCACTTGATCCCGGTAGTCGGCCAGCAGCTCGAATACACCGATGAGCATGCCGTTGTAGCGAAGCTGGTTCTCATCCGAGATGACCTTTCGCAGAGGCAGAACCTCGTCTCTGTAATGCCTGGCAACGTCGTGAGCAGCTCGATATGCCGAATAGCTCTCTCGCAAATTGGAGCCTGCTGAGCGAGTGACAGCTTCAAGCTGATTGGCTGCCGCCAAAGTTCGCGCATTGAAGGCGTCGCGCTGCATGCCACCCCAGTCAAAAATTGGCAGCCGCAAGGCCAACTTATAACCTCGGGCAGAGGAGCTTGTTCCCGCTGCGTTATCAAATTTGGTGTTCCTGCGCGCGGTCAACTCGATGTCGGTAAACGAGTTCACCAGTTCAAGACCCTGAGCCTTGGCATACGCATCGAAATTACTCTGAGCCAAGCGAATGTCCAGTCGGGATTGAGACGCCTGCGCACTGAATGCCTTCGGATTCACTGGTTCCTTGGGCAGGTCGGGGAGACGATCTGGAAGCCTCAACTGATCGACTTGGGCATCGTTCAAACCAAGCAGACGCACCAACTCCTCTCTGGCCGCCGTATTCAGATGGCTTGCAGAGGCCAGCCTGGTTGCGGCATCGGCATAGAAGGCCTGCTGCCTGGCGCGCGAAACACGGTTGAAGTTGCCGACCGCTTGCATACGCTGCGCCAGTTCTGCGCTTGCTTGCGATGCCTCATAGACTTGTTCGGCGTACTTGAGCGTCTGTTGAGCGGCCACGGCTCGGACCCACGCCTGGCGGACCAAGGTCACTTGGTCCACAACGTCTGCAGCCAGCTTTACCTGTGCTTGTTCGATTCGTCGGCTGGCAGCACTCTGTCGCCAAGGTAGAGAGATGAGATCAAGCAAGCCAAAGGACAAAGCGCGTCCCAACTCCAGCTCATCGCCAGCGCGCAAGCGCTCAAAACTGAACACCGGATTGGCGATACGGCCTGACTGAGCCGTCTGAGCTGCTTCAGCCCAACTCTGCGCCAGCAGGGCTTGCATGGAAGGACTATTGACCAACGCCAACTCCACTGCTTGCGACTGGCTCAAAGGCTTTTCCAACAGAGAGTGGGCTCGTCCGCGGAGTTTTGTCTTTTCAGAATCGTTCGTCGCCAGCGACAGATTCCCCTGCGTGAAGCCCGAGGTTTCGTCGTTGATGCGCTTGACCGATTGACCAATGTCGATGCTCGCACAACCCGAGAGAACACCCAAACCGATCGCAGCGACACCCGCTCTCAGCGGTACTCGATTGAACAGCCTTTTCATCGACGGCTCTCCCCATGACCTGCGTGCGGATCATCGCGTTCAGACTCGCTGCTCGGTTTGATGTTGGGACCACCACGCGACTCTCGTGCGTAAGCTCGCCAACCACCAATGCGACCGACCAAGTCGTTGGACTCTTTCCAGGCCGCGAGAACCGGATCGGAAAAGCCCTGGTAGCTGCCAATAGGGGATCGGTAGGTCACCATGAATTCAGGTGGCGCGATTGGTTCAGCACTGGCAGGCTGCTGGGCTTGGGTCAGCCCCCCCATGGCTAACAGCACCAGACCCAGTGCGGGGCGAACAACATAGGACGATTGGGCCAATAGCATGTCTTCCTCTTGGCAAGCTGTGATTTCAAGCTGCCATTGTGCCAGGTCAGCCTGTCGAGAACCTGTTTCGCAGATGACAGTTTTGTCATCTGCGAAACGCACGTCAGAATGGCGGCAAACTCATGCGCTGGCAGGAACTGGAGATCACCGTGCGCATCTTGATCGTAGAAGACGAACCAAAGACCGGGGAGTACCTGCGCCAAGGGCTCAGCGAAGCAGGGTTTGTTGTCGATCTGGCGACCAACGGCCCCGACGGGATTCACCTCGCCAAACACGGTGCGCACGATCTGGTGATCCTGGACGTCATGCTGCCAGGTCTCAACGGGTGGCAAGTGCTGAGCACCTTGCGTCAGCAAGGCCTGGAAATGCCTGTCTTATTTTTGACAGCCCGCGATCAAGTCGAGGATCGTGTCAAAGGGCTGGAGTTGGGCGCCGATGATTACCTCATCAAACCGTTCTCGTTCGCGGAGTTGCTGGCGCGGGTTCGAATCATCCTGCGCAGGGGGCGGCAGCATGGTGACGGCCCAACGTTGTGCGTTGCTGATCTTGAGATGGATCTCTTGCGACGACGCGTGACCAGAGGTGGCGTGAGGATCGACTTGACGGCCAAAGAGTTCGGTCTTCTGGAGCTACTGATGCGGCGACAAGGTGAGGTGCTGCCGCGTTCTCTCATCGCATCGCAAGTGTGGGACATGAACTTCGACAGCGATACCAACGTGATCGAGGTGGCCATTCGACGCCTGAGGGTCAAAATCGACGAAGGCCAAAACATGAAGTTGATTCAAACAGTACGAGGAATGGGGTACGTTCTCGAAGAGCCTGGAAGGTCTGCTCAGTGAAGATCGAACGACTGAAGGCGTTGTCACTGACCGCTCGCTTGACATTGTTCTTCACCTTGACGTCCGTGTGCATTGTGCTGGGCTTGGGCAGCCTGCTTATGTACGCTGCAGACCAGCATTTCATCGATTTGGACCGCTTCACCCTCAGTGACAAGCAAGTCCTCATCAAGGACATCCTAACGAAGTCGCGCTCTCAAGATGACGCCCGCAAAAGATTGAGCGAGGCCTTGAATCACCACCACGGCATGTACATCTCTGCCAAAGGCATTGACGGATCAACACTCTACAGTTCAGATCGGTTTTCTCCGCCTGGGCAAGTGGCGCCGGGGTTGAGCCAGCCTGACGAGCAGGTGATTCAAAGGTGGCAGAGTCAAGGGCGGGAATACCGGGCGCTTCGCATGCAGCAAAGCCCTGGATACGACCCCACCAACGCCCTTGACGTTGTTGTGGCCATTGACACGAAACACCACGACGAATTCATCGCCCAACTCGGCCGAACCTTGGCGATTTACACGGTACTTGCGATGATCGCCAGCGGCATGTTCAGTTGGTTTGCTGCCCACCAGGGTCTTGCTCCGTTGAGGGCGATGAAATCGCGTGCTGCGACAGTTTCCGGGAGGCAACTTGACGAGCGGATGCCTGTCGGCTCAGTTCCCATTGAGATGGCCGATCTGGCAAAGGAACTCAACAGCATGTTGGACAGGCTGCAAAGTGATTTTCAGCGTTTGTCAGATTTCTCCTCTGATCTGGCGCATGAACTGCGCACACCTATCAGCAACTTGATGACGCAAACACAGGTTGTCCTGTCATCGCAACGTGACACGGAGACCTATCGAGATACCCTGGCATCTAACGTCGAGGAGTTTCAGCGCTTGGCCAGAATGGTGTCAGACATGCTTTTTCTGGCCAAGACTGAACGCAGCTTTGCCATACCTCAAAAGGAGCATTTTCAAGCGTCATCAGAAATCCAGAAACTCGTAGAGTTTTACGATGCCGTCGCGGAAGAAAAATTTATCCGCATCAACGTTGTGGGCGATGACCTGATCACAGGTGACAGGCTGATGTTCAGGAGGGCCGTCAGCAATCTGCTGTCAAATGCCCTTCGCCACACACCGAGCAGCGGAGACGTTTGCATCTCCGTGCGAAAAGCAGAGCCCTATATCGAGGTGGCTGTTGCCAATTCGGGCGAAGACATCGACCCCAAGGTTTTACCAAGGTTGTTCGATCGATTCTTCCGTGCAGACCCCGCTCGGGCTCACCCATCCAGCGACGGCGCAGGGCTGGGACTGTCCATCACGCGCGCCATTGTCGAAGCCCACAGCGGAAAAGTCGCCGTCACCTCAGAGCACGGGCGCACCTGCTTCACGCTGAGTTTCCCGGTGGGCGACAGGGCGAACCCGACCCACGCCTGACATGCTCATTCTGTTGTGGAATTGGCATCCAGGCACCCGGTGCCGCGCAATGCGCGCCCTCTGCCATTGATCTAGATCAAGCTGGCTGGCGTTAATGGCCTCAATGACACCAAGATAACAAACCTGTAATCTCTGACTCACCTGCATGAAAGGTGCTGCCACTAAGCTGAACTCACCACAACCGTTCGCCTAGCGAATACTGGAGTCAGCATGATCGTCAATCAACGCAACTTCTCTGCCGCAGCCCTGGTTTTTTTGGCACTGAACGGAATGGCCTTTGCACAATCAAAGGCAGAAGATCACTCGGCACATCACCCTGCGGCGTCGGCATCCGCGTCAGTTGTTGCCCCAAGCGCATCGACTTCGTCGGCCATGAGCGAGTCAATGGGCATGCACGCCCACATGGAAAAGCACCACGCCGAAATCCAGCGAATCATGAAGATCCGAGACTTCAAGAAGCGCCAGGAAGCCATGAATGAGCACATGAAAGCCATGAAGGAAAGCGGCTGTCCAATGATGAAGGACGGCATGGGCATGGGCCCGGCATCCGGTACGAAAAAGTGATTTCCACGTAAACACTCGCAATACACGGAGCGCAAATGACAAACGCACACACCCATCACCAAAGCAGCACTGGACGCCCATCGTTTCTGAGGTCCCCGCTCGGCGTAGCGTTGATCATGGTCGGCGCCATTCTGGCGTTCTTCGTATTGCGAGAGCACTGGTCGCATGTCGTGGGTAAGCTGCCCTATCTGTTGCTATTGGCATGCCCACTGATGCACCTGTTCGGGCATGGACATGGCGGTCACGGAGGGCAAAAGCACGGGTCTGACACGCCACAGAAATCGGCAGATTCTGGCAAGACAACCCGATGAAGTGCATACAACGTGAGTTTGGAGCGGCCTACGAGGCCCATGCTTTCATCACACCAAGGTTCCTGCCGCGCTTTTTCCAATCACCGCTGGAGAGTTGCCCGTGAATGAAAATCACAGCCATCACCACTCACCAAGCGATAGCACCGCATTGCTTGACGACGAAGTCAAGGATCCAGTTTGTGGCATGACGATCAGGCAGCAATCGGCACTGACCGAGAGCTACGCAGGCAAGATGTTCTTCTTCTGTAGCGAACGCTGCAAAGCCAAATTCCTCTCAAGCCCAGATCGGTTCGTCTTGCCAAACGAGGCGCAGCAGGCTGAAGCAACACCTCCTCAGTTACCAGCCTCGGAGCAACTCACAGGCGCCACCTATACCTGCCCCATGCACCCGGAGGTTCGTCAGGACCACCCGGGAAACTGCCCCAAGTGCGGCATGACGCTGGAGCCCTTGCTTCCCATCCTGGATGACGACAACCCTGAATTGCGTGACTTTCAGCAGCGCTTTTGGTGGACGCTTCCACTAACTGCCGTCGTATTCGTGCTGGCAATGTTCGGACACAACCTGGGGCTGATGGACATGACCGTCCAAAGCTGGGTGGAACTGATCCTGGCCACACCCATCGTGCTATGGGGCGGTTGGCCCTTCTTCTATCGGGGCTGGCTATCGGTGGTGCATCGCAGCCCCAACATGTGGACACTGATCGGCCTGGGCACTGGTGCGGCGTACTGGTACAGCGTCGTGGCCACCGCTGCGCCACAGGTCTTTCCTGCTTCTTTCATGGCGATGGGGCGTGTGGCGGTTTACTTTGAAGCCGCTGCCGTGATCATTTCTCTGACGCTGCTTGGACAGGTGCTTGAACTGAAAGCGCGCTCTCAAACGTCAGCTGCCATCAAGTCGCTCCTGGGTTTGGCGCCCAAGACAGCCAGGAGGCTAAAGCCTGACGGAACCGAAGAAGATGTACCGTTGTCCCATGTCCACGTGGGAGACCGCTTGCGCGTAAGGCCCGGAGAGAAGGTTCCTGTGGACGGCGTCGTGGAGGAAGGCACGAGTGCCGTGGACGAATCCATGCTGACTGGTGAGCCCATTCCCGTGAGCAAACGATTAGGCGACAAGGTAATAGGCGCGACGCTCAATACCAACGGTGCGCTGATCATGCGCTCGGAGCGAGTTGGATCGGAGACCATGCTGTCGCAGATCGTGCAATTGGTGGCCCAGGCGCAGCGCTCCAAGGCCCCCATGCAACGCATGGCCGATGTCGTAGCCGGTTACTTCGTGATGGCCGTGATCAGCATTGCCCTCTTGACATTCTTTGGCTGGGGATTCTTCGGGCCTGATCCGAGCTGGGTGTACGGCCTGATCAACGCGGTATCTGTGCTGATCATCGCCTGCCCTTGTGCGCTGGGCTTGGCCACGCCCATGTCCATCATGGTAGCCACCGGAAAGGGAGCCACGCAAGGTGTGTTGTTCAGGGATGCTGCGGCCATCGAACGCATGCGTCAGGTCAATGCATTGATCGTGGACAAGACGGGTACGCTCACAGAAGGCAAGCCAGCCTACGACCGCGCAGTGGCAGCGCCTGGCTGGGACGCCACCGAAGTATTGAGGTTGGCAGCAAGCCTCGATCAAGGTAGCGAGCATCCACTTGCCGATGCCATCGTTCGAGCGGCTCGTGAACAGGGCCTGCTCTTGGACAAGCCGATCAATTTTGAATCTGGCACAGGCATTGGCGTACAAGGGGAGGTAGATGGTCATCGCTTGGCGCTGGGCAACACCACCCTCATGCAACAGATCGGGGCTCCCGTAGAGAAACTTGTGCCGCAGGCAGAAGCGTTGCGCGCGGAGGGCGCCAGCGTCATGTACCTGGCTGTCAATGGCCAGATTGCCGGCTTACTGGCTGTCTCTGACCCCATCAAATCAAGCACTCCTGAGGCACTGACCGTCCTTAGGGAGGCAGGTATCCGAATAGTGATGGCCACAGGCGACGGACAGACCACAGCAAAAGCGGTCGGCGCACGGCTGGGTATCGATGAGGTTCATGGCGAGGTCAAGCCCGCAGACAAACTCTTGCTGGTCGAGCGCCTGCAGAAAGAGGGGTGCGTGGTGGCCATGGCGGGCGACGGCATCAACGATGCACCCGCGCTCGCTCGCGCGGATGTGGGTGTCGCGATGGGAACGGGTACAGATGTGGCCATGAACAGCGCCCAGATCACCCTGGTCAAAGGCGACCTTAGAGGGATTGCCACGGCGCGCATGCTATCCATGGCGACCGTGGCCAACATGAAGCAAAACCTGGCTTTCGCGTTCTTCTACAACGCCTTGGGCATTCCCATCGCAGCGGGTTTGCTGTATCCCCTGACCGGGTGGCTGCTGTCCCCATTGATTGCGGCTCTGGCCATGAGTCTGAGCTCCGTGTCGGTGATTGGCAATGCCCTTCGGCTACAGCGCTTCAAGAAAAAGTGACGCACTTGAAATCCTGGTCTACCTGCCTGCGCTGGTACTCCAGCAGGGCAAGTCCATGTGGCTCCTGCTGCCTGCTGCGACAGCGCTGAGTTTGTTCTCCGTGGCTGCCGACGCTGCACCCCACGGCGGCCGGGCGTACCTACGCGGTCTGTGGTGGTGTCTACATTTTTGGGGCCTTGGCGTGACTGTGGCAAGTGGATGGCATCACCCCAAGCCGCTGGGACAGCGGTCTGGGCCTGCATGGCGCTGGCGGGGAAGGCCTTCATTGCGTTTCAGCCAACGTCGTCCTGACCTCAGTGGCCGTGTCGATGGTGCGCATCCGGGAAATGCGCGTGGCTGTGGCTCATAGGCAAATGGCGATGAACGTGCTTGTGCGGCACACCCAGCACGACAGGGCCAGCGTGCTCATGTTGATGGTGCGCATCGTGAACGTGCTCATGCGCGTGTTCCAGGGCCTCATGCGAATGCTCGTGAGCATGGTCCTCCGACAAGTGCAGCCAGACACCCCAAGCCATCAAGGCCGCAGCGACCAGCAACTGAACCGTGACAGGCTCGTGGAGAAGCAGCACAGACACCAGCGCGCCAAAGAACGGTGCAACGGAGAAGTAGGCCCCTGTGCGCGACGCACCCAGATGCCGCAGCGCCAGAACGAACAAGGTCAGGCTGGCGCCGTAGCTGAGAAACCCGAGCAAGCCCGCAGACAGTGTGGTCTCCCAACCGGGCCACCCCGCGCCCAGCGCCACGGCCAAGACCAGGTTGGTGCTGCCCGCGCTCAATCCTTTGGCCATGGCAATGAAACCGGCGTCGTTCAAAGCGACTTTGCGCGTCAGGTTGTTGTCCACAGCCCAGCCCAAACATGCCCCCAGCACCGCCAAAGATGGCCAGAGTGTCGAAGTGGCTACGTGCTCAGCAGCACCTGGCCAACTCAGTACCAGGGCACCGGCCACGATGGCGGCCATGCCCAGCGCGATGCGCCGGTCCACGTTCTCCTTGAACACCACCCAGGCCAGCACGGCAGTCAGCACACTCTCCGCATTGAGCAGCAAGGACGACTGAGACGCCGACATGCCAGCCAGCCCCGTCATCAACAAGACAGGCGCTGCGATGCCTCCCGTCACGATGGCGCCTGCCAGCCACCCCCATTCGCGCCAGGCCAGGGTCACCGGAGGTACACGCTGAATGCGACGCACCACCCACAAACCCATTCCGGATCCCAGGTACAACAGCGCCGCCAGCAGCCATGGGCTGGTCTGAGCGAGCAGAACCTTAGCAAGCGGCGCGCTCACACCGAACAACAATGCGGCCAACAACGCGGACATCACGCCGACGTGTCGATGAGAGAGCAACTTTTGGATCATGGGTGAGCAGGTTCAGGCAGAAAGGAAGGATGTCGTGACTCAAGGGCCCTTGCTTCCAGAGTTTATTTTTTAAGCGCCAGACGGCAGTCGGTGATGCTGACCTCAACCCAATCGCCCACCTCGACATCGACATCATTGGGTATCGCCACGATGCGCTTTGCCCTCAGGTTGGGATTGCCGCCATAGCTATAGGAAGCCACGGCAAACCGGGTTTTGCCCGCCTCAGCACCCAATGCCATTCGGCAATCTTCCTTGCTTGATCGCACCGCCAACTGATCCTTTTCGATGGCCACAACCTGCGCTCGCCGCCAACCTTGCGAGTAGGCGTTGCTCGATACCTGCGGCCCCGTCGTGCAGGCGGTGGTCAAGGCCGCAAACACAACGACCAGTGCTATTTTCAGTTTCAGCATGATGAACTCCTTTGGGTTGAGGCAATCAGTTCGCAGGGGAAAAATCATCTGTGCGATGCGTCCATCGGTAGAGCAGCGGCAGCACGAACAGGGTCAATACAGTCGATGACAGGATGCCGCCGATGACCACGGTGGCCAACGGCCGCTGCACCTCGGCGCCCGTGCCAATGGCTACCGCCATAGGCACAAAGCCCAGGCTGGCCACCAGCGCGGTCATGAGCACAGGCCTCAGGCGTGTCAGGGCCCCTTCTCTGATCGCTGGCTCCAGGGTCATGCCGCCTTCGCGCAGGCTTCGGATGTAGGCAATCATCACCAAGCCATTGAGCACGGCCACACCCGACAATGCGATGAAACCCACCCCTGCCGAGATCGACAAGGGAATGTCCCGCAGCCACAGCGCCGCCACACCGCCCGTCAGCGCAAAGGGCACACCGGTGAACACCAGCAAACCATCCTTGACGTTGCCAAACATGGCAAAGAGCAACAGGAAGACCAGCAACAAGGCCACGGGCACCACGATGGCCAGACGGCGCGAGGCCGATTGCAATTGCTCAAAGGTGCCGCCCCAGGTGGTCCAGTAACCGGCTGACACCTTGACCCCAGCTTCGATCTTGGCTTGCGCCTCACCCACAAAGCTGCCGATGTCCCGCCCGCGCACGTTGGCGGTTACGACCACACGTCGTTTGCCTTCTTCGCGGCTGATCTGGTTGGGGCCAGGGGTCAGGTCCATCGTGGCCACATCGCCCAGTCGGGCAAAGCCCTCGTGTTCACCCGCGGCGTTGGCGGGAAGACGAATGGGCAACTGCCCCAAAGCGTCTAGGTCGCTGCGCAGGTTTTCTGGCAGGCGCACCAGGATGTCGAACCGGCGATCCCCCTCGAACACCGCCCCTGCCTCGCGCCCACCCAGTGCCGTGGCCAGCGTGTCCTGAATGTCGCCCACGTTCAAGCCCAGGCGCCCAGCCTTCTCGCGGTCGATCTTCACAGATAGCATGGGCAGGCCGGTGGTTTGTTCTACCTTGACATCTTCGGCCCCAGGCACGGCCTCCAGCACCTTGGAGATCTGCTCCGCGGTTTCGTTGAGCGTGTCCATGTCATCGCCAAACACCTTGACGGCCACATCGCTGCGCACGCCTGATATCAACTCGTTGAAGCGCATCTGGATGGGCTGGGTGAACTCGTAGTTGTTGCCGGGTACCTTCATCACGGCCACCTGCAAGGCCTTGACCAGGTCATCCTTGGGCCGCTTGGGATCGGGCCATTGCTCACGTGGCTTGAGCATCACGAAGGTGTCAGCCACGCTGGGCGGCATCGGGTCGGTGGCGATCTCGGCCGTGCCAAGCTTGGCGAACACCGCCTCGACCTCAGGGAAGGCCTTGATGCTGCGCTCCAGTTGCGCTTGCATCTCGATGGCCTGGCTCAGGCTGGTACCTGGGATGCGCAGCGCGTGCAAAGCGATGTCGTGTTCGTCCAGGCTGGGGATGAACTCGCTGCCCATGCGGGTGGCCATCAACACGGCCAAGGCCACCGACACACCCGTGATGGTCAGCACCAGTGGCTGGCGGGACATGGCCTTGTCCAGCAGAGGCTCATAGCCGCGCTTGGCCCAGCCCATCAGGCGGTTTTCCTTCTCGCTGACCGAGCCCGTCAGGAACAGCGCAACGGCTGCCGGGACGAAGGTCATCGACAAGATCATGGCGCCCAACAAAGCCGCCACCACCGTGAAAGCCATGGGATGGAACATCTTGCCCTCAACACCCGTCAAGGCAAAGATGGGCAGCTAGACAATCATGATGCTCAACCGCCCGAGCAGTAGTCGCAGAATATCCCCCCCTGTGCGCAAGGGATTTTCCAAGGCCTTGACTCTGAACCGGCTACAGGGTTTCAAATGTTGTCAAGGAGCACGCCATGACCATCACGCAGCAGGCACCGACACCGCCATTGAGACTGCTGACGTGGCCCTCATGCAAGACGACCTGCGCAAGTTGCCAGAGTTCATCGCTCTCCCCCATCGGGTAGGCAATGTGCTGTGAGCCAACATCGCCTTTGCCATCGGCACCAAGGCGGTGTCCATGGTCATGACCTTCACGGGACACGCCAGCTTGTGGCTGGCAATCCTGGCTGACATGGATGCGAGCCTGGTCGTGGTGTTCAACGGATTGCGCCTGCTCAGGCCTACAGCGAGAGGGATAAGGTCCAGTGACGATACGCCAAACAATTGATCCACGCGTTGCCCGCGCCTTCCTTGCAGCCGCATTCGTATTCTTGATCGACACCGCAAGCAAAGCTGCGGTGGTAGCTGCGCTCCCGTATGGCTCCAGCGAGCCTTGGCTCCCCGTGCTGAACATCGTTCACTGGCGGAACGAAGGTGCCGCTTTCTGCATCTTGCACGACGCAGGTGGATGGCAGCGCCTCTTCTTCAGCGCAGTGGCGGTGGCCGCCTCGATTGTTTTGGTCGTACTGATTCGGCGGCCTCAAACCGATCGTCCTCAGCGGCTGGCCTTCGGGCTTCTCCTAGGCGGTGCTTTAGGGAACCTGCTCGATCGGCTCGCTCGCGGGGCGGTGGTGGACTGGATTGATGTCAGGTGGCAGTCGTTCTACTGGCCAGCATTCAACGTCGCAGACATCGGCATCACCCTCGGTGCTGCCTTGATCGTCGTCTGTGAGTTGCGGGGAGGGAAAACGGAGACTTGGCCGCGTTGACGGGAGGTATGCCGACGGTCAGTGTCGTCCTGGCGCGCTATCGCACAGTGGCAATGACATTGATCCATACCGGCTGGCGCACCGCATCAGCCGAATTTCGCGACGCCCACAGTTCATTCACCGCCAACCCGGCGGCGTCAAGTGACCTGCGTATGTCGTCTTCTGAGTAGTAGACGTACAAACGGCCGTCCGGAAGAATCGCTTCGCCCTGCCCCTCCTGGACTGCCATGAAGAGTGTGCCGCCTCTTTTGAGGGCCCGGTTCAGGCAACGAAGCGCGGGGCGAAATACGTCCTGGGGCAAGTGAAGCAATGAGGCACAGGCCCATATCCCATCGAACCGTTCTTCATAGCTGATGCTTTCAATGCGAGCGAATTCACATGGCGCGCCCGAATACTCGGCCGCCATTTGCACGAGGGCTGTCGAGGCATCGATGCCCAACACACAATGACCCCGGGAAAGAAAGAATTTGAGGTCCCGGCCGGAGCCACAGCCGGCATCAAGGATGGAGGCCTTGGCCGGCAGATGTGACAGGAAGCGATCCAGGACGAACTGCGTCTGGGCACCGAAGGTCCATGAGAAGTATTCGACCGCATGGTCCTCGTAGAATCGGTTTGTCGACGCCACGGCAGCATCATGGCGAACGGAAGACCGAACGTCCTCACCAACTGGACCAATCAGCTTGTCGACAGACATCCCTGCCCCTTTCAATCTGTCCGGCGACGCCGCACCGAACTGCTGCCATCAGGACGACTATCGAGATCCAGGCGGCGGCTCAACTAAGCAGAGGCCAAGCGACGTGCCCGCACGCCATTGACTCCAAAGCCCAACAAGGCGGCGGTCAGCACGACGGCCTGGGCTACGTTGGTTTGAATTGTCGGAAAGATGCCCAGGATAGGCAAGCGCAGCCCGTCCACGGGCGTTGCCGCCAACCAGCCTGCTTCTTGGAGGCCAGAGATCCCCTTGCCGGCGAGCACAATCGCCAAGGCCGCCACGAGGAAGGAACTGAGCGCAAAGAACTGGCTGATCGGCATGCGGGCGCTGGTCTTCAGGAAGATGACCGCAATGATGGTCAGCAAAACCATGCCGATTCCTAGACCGGCCAGCAGGGCCGAATCATTGCCGTCTGTTGCTAGAGCGGAGTAGAACAGCACCGTCTCGAAAACCTCGCGATACACAGCAATGAAGGCCAGTGCGAACAGCGCCCACGCCGATCGTCCAGTGAGCGCACTGGAGAGGCGTTCATTCAGATATGCCTGCCAACGTCCGGCGCTGCTCTTCTGGTGCATCCAGAGCCCTACGGACAGCAGGACGATGGCGGCAAAGAGCGACGACACGCCTTCCGTCACTTCTCGGCTTGCGCCACTGATGCTGACGACTCTGGTGGCCACCAGCCAGGTGGCCCCGCCTGCCAGAAGGGCGCCGATCCACCCTGCGTGAACGTAGCGCAAGGCCTCCGGCCGGTTCGACTTGCGCAGGAACGCCACCATGGCCACGATGATCAACAGAGCTTCCACACCTTCACGCAAAAGGATGGTCAAGGCTCCAACAAAAGTGGCCATCGCGTCGGCCCGCCCGCTTCCGAACTCAGCTTCTACCAGAACAAATAGGCCATCCAATCGGTTGGCATGCCGCAAGGCGGCCCCGATGTCGCCATGAGCAATGGCCGATCTGTATAGCTGCATGCTGCGCTCTACGTCCACCAGCAGTTCCTTGTTGCGGCTCTCTAGGCCCGCCTCAAGTGGCTCGAAGCCATCTAGATAGGCAGACAGCGCGAGTTGGGTCGCACCAGCATGGTCGCCCGCCTGCAGCGCCTCAACGCTGGATTTGAGCTGCTTGCGCGCCAGCGCGGTGCCGGATGAGCCGTCCGGGACGGAAAGCATCTGAGGGTTCGCACGCGTGTATGCCAACACCGCAGCGGCATCAGCAGGCGGCAGGGACTGTGCAAGGGTAACTTCTGACGCCGTTGCAAGGGCCTTCAAATTGGGTAGCGCCGCGCGTGAGCCTGGATCGTTTGCAAACAACTGTGCCCCCCGTTGGCGCACCTCTTCGTTGTAAGAAAGCGTTCCGACGTAAAACGCAAGGGCCCAGCGGTCCGCCTCATCCAGCTTGCTGAACTCTGGCATTGATGTGCCGGATACACCTTGCGTGACAACCTGGTAAAGCGCCATGACTGAGCGATGACGTGCCCGGTCGCCGTCAGTGAAATCGACAGGTTTGGGGTCCAACTGCCCCGCCAATGCGCCATCGCCAGCGCCAGTTGCCCCATGGCATGAAGCGCACTGTGCTTGGTAGAGGCGTTGTCCATTGAGAAGGTCGGGGACGGTTCTCGGTGCAACGGGTATAGGGTACGCCTTCAGGAGAAGGACGTTCGCGTCGCGGGCCAATATGGCAACGGCTGATGGCTCGGTCTTCGCTTGAACTGCATTTTGCAGACGCTGGATCAACGCCTGAAGCTGAGCAAGCGACGGGTGAGGTGGGAGCGCGGCAGCGTGCTTGACGGAATTCTGGGCGAATTCGATCATTTCCGCGTATTCCGCCTCACTGACCACTGCACCACCGCTCACCGCGCCAGCATAGTCAACGGCGATGTAGTCCAGCAGCTGCCAAAGCTGTCGCGCCTTCGCTTCTTCCGTCGGCTGCGCGGCATGACTTAGATGAGCAAAGAGCATCCAAACTGCTGTAACAGTGCAAAAGCACAAACGTTTGAAGAATTCCATTTCGGGCAGACGCGTATTCAGACCCGCGCGATTATCAACGCTGAAGTAGGTGTAGAGTCAACTGTGAATTCGATGAGGAGTAGATATGAAGATTGGTGAACTGGCGGAGCGAGCAGGCGTTCAGGTTGAAACCATCCGCTTCTATGAGCGTGAAGGCCTTTTGCAAGCTGCTGCCAGAAGCGCTGGCAACTATCGCATCTATGAAAGCCTACACGTTCAGCGGCTGGCATTCATTCGCCACTGCCGATCACTCGACATGACGCTGGATGAGGTTCGCGTCCTGCTGCGGCTGACTGACTCTCCCGACAAGAGTTGTGCCGAGGTCAACCAGATCTTGGACGCTCATATAGGGCAAGTCAGCCAGAGAATTAAGGAACTGCGCTTGCTTGAACTGGAACTCAAACAGTTGCGCAGTCAATGTCGCCAGGGCACGGACGCGAAGGACTGCGCCATCCTTAGTGAGATCTCCAGAAAGGCCCCGGGCGGTAAGCCGCATCGCAATGGGAAGGTGGGACAGCAGGAGTCCGCCCGCCAACCGGGCTAACACTAACCGCTACCTTGGAGCTTCGTTCTGGCGAAGCTGAGCCAGCCAGGTTCGCTCATAGCCAACCTTGCGATCTGTTGCCTCACTCAATAGGCTCAGCCAAGCCGAACCAACACATCGACGCGACGCCTGGACGGCCTCGCTTACCTGCGCTCCGACGGTCCCGCCAGCATTTAATGCAACCCGGTTGGTGGCGACGGCAAGGCTGGCACCAGCCCATCGCCCGACCATGCCCATGCCGGACATTGGCTTCCATTTGCCGCCCGCTCCTTCTCCGTGCGCTCTTTTGGCGACATGAACGGGCTGATCAAATGCAGAGGGACTGGATCGGGCCCTGCATCCAGCAGCAAGGCGTTGGGAAAGGCCGCCACGCTCTTGGCGTCATAGCGCAGTGGTTTGATGAAGCGACGATGCTGTGCCACCAGCGCCTGCACCAGTGCCAATTCATAGACTCTTTCCACGGGGATCCACTGTTCACTGGCCAGCATGAAACTGGCCGCATCGATTTCATACGTGTGTTCCCGCCGCGACCGGATCAGTGAACCGCCCCGGCTTTGAAGGAGGCTCCCTCGTTTGAGATGATGGAGCCAAGATGAGAAGTTCGAAGTATTCCCCCGAGGTTCGCGAGCGCGCGGTGCGCATGGTGCTGGAGCACCGAGATG
>Ga0180008_1000353_pt1 | contig 41837 bp, 38 predicted proteins | sample MM_PW_MetaG_FD_121121 | JGI IMG/M metagenome (GOLD analysis project Ga0180008, IMG submission 121121) | Groundwater microbial communities from the Aspo Hard Rock Laboratory (HRL) deep subsurface site, Sweden - MM_PW_MetaG | ecosystem: Environmental > Aquatic > Deep subsurface > Groundwater... | reverse complement strand
CGTTTTCCCCGCGGAGGATGGCCTCCAGCTCGAGCTTGCGGATCTCGACGTAGCGGGACAGTGCCTTTCGCACACCGTCCAATCCGTTCATGACACCTTCCACCTTCCGGAGCCGCCGCTTGGTACCCAGCACTCGTAGCTTGGCCTGGATGACGCGGGGGTCGCTCTGAGTCTTGTCTTCCCGTTCCTCCTTCGTTCCGTACTTGGTTTGCCGAACGATCGAGAGCATCGTCTTCAGTGCGGACTCCGTCTCGTCCCGCTCGCTCATCAGGTCCGCCACTGCGTCCCCGAGAAAGCCGATCCAGGTCGCCAGCTCACCCTGCAGGTCGCCCAGGTCGTCGTTGGACAACCCGCTGATCGGTCCTATTCCCTGCGGCGGGCTGGGTGTTCCCGGTGTCAGGCGGTAGAGGAGGCCGGCTGCTCGAAGCCTGGTGAGGGCTTCCTCCTGAACCTGGTCAAAGCCCTGCATGAGGGCATCGAGCTCTGGCGAGATCTCGCCGAGCGGGGGCGTAGCCACGCGCTGGCCTCGTGTGTTTCCCAATGTCAGCTCCGTATTCTCGGGAGGCCTCGATGTCTCCCGGTTCGACTCGCGGCTTGTGCTCCGCGGCAGGGTACCGAGAACTGGCAGGAGTTGCACCCCCTACCGTCCCGGGGCTCCAATGACTCGCCACGCTCCGTGGCCTGGAGCACACGTTGTGCACGGGCCCGTACCGCCTCCCAGATCTCGACGTCGAAGGTCAGGATGAAGTGGGCGAACCGGCTCGTGTCCTTGTGCATGTAGAGCAGCACGCTCACCGGTGTGTTCGTGCACGCCATATAGATCTGTTGCTGGCGGACATAGCTTGCCGCTGGTCTCCGAAGTTTCTGAAATCCCTCCTCGTTGATGCTCTTGAAGTCGTCGATGTGCCGGATGCGCACTTCCTGTCCTGTCGGCAGCACAATGGTGCGCTCATGTACCAGGAGGTCCGCCCTGCCACCGATCCGGAGGCTCTTGGCGAAGTCGGAGTGTTTGTAGATATCGTACTCCAGATCGGCGTCGAACCCGAGGTGCCCGGCCAGGGTTACGTGGTAGTAGCAGAGCTGGAAGCCAACCGCGGTGCCCGTATCGAGGAGGGCGGTGAGGGATGGCCCGAAGTGGGATGTGGCCTGCGTCCGGAGCAGCTCGAGCTGCAGGTACCGGTCACAGGGTTGGGAGAAGGAGGTGGCGTGCATGACACCGGGGCGTCGATGGAGGTTCCAGACGAACTGCATCGGGTAGGGGCGGCCCTGCTTGGCCAGGGAGGCGGACCAGTCCAGGGTCTCCTTGGACGGATTCCAGCGGCTCAGCAGGCGCTGAGCCTGGTCGACTCCGAGGCTCTCCAGATCCTCGATGCTGAGCAGTTGAATTGCCTCACTCATTGATCAGCTCCTGGAAGCTACGCCAGGGCAGCACGGCCAGCTCCACGCCGCCGGCCATGCCTACCCGTAGCACGGGGAGCCTGCTCGTCTCCCGTCGCAGCCTCTGGAGTAGGTCGAGGGTTTTCGCGGTGAGCCGGTAGCCGGCCTGCTTCGTGCTCTTATCGTCGATCACGAAGCGGTCCGAGCAGGCGTCACCCTTGCGGACCCCGCTGCCGGAGCCCGGCACCCGCTTCCCCGAGATCTGCTCCGCTACCTCGGCCTCCCGACACTGGGTCTTCCGAAGCGCGGCTCGACGCCTGGATCGGGCATTGGTCACGATGACGTCCTCCAGTTCGATGCAGCCCTGGTGCAGGACTCGTGCAAAGCCGTTGTACCACGCGGTCCGGAGCAGCTCCTGGGCACAGTACCGACATCCGATGGCAGCCTCGAAGCTACGGAAGGGGAGCTCCACGGTAAGACCGAGGCACAACGGATGGAATGCCCCGCAGATCGGGCAGCGGCGTCTCGGATCGTGGGGCAGCAAGCACAGTTTGATCACAAGCGGTGCAGACATGACGCACCCCTCGAGTTGAGCACCGCACGGTAGAGTCGGCCCCAGGGACCGTCCATGGCATCGGCCCCGCTGTAGAGTTCTCGGAGCATCTGCATGAGGTCGGCACCAGCGGTCCCCCACGGAGCCTTCTGGAGTATGACCTCACCGGTGTCATCGACCAGATCGCAGCCACCGCCACCCCTGGTGACGATCAGGTTGAGGTCGCTGGCCGACGATACGAGGTCCTGGTGGATGTCGAACCCGGTGTCGTAGTAGTACGGTACCTGTCCCCTGAACCCTTCGTGGGAGCCGGCCTTGGCCTTCGTGACCTCCCAGGGCACCCACTTACCTCGGTACGGTCTCCGTTCCGGGATCTTGGCACCGTAGCTCAGGGTGAGGTTGAGCAGCTTGGCATGCCGCAATGCGTAGGGTCCCTTGGTCGAGTACTCCTTTTGATACCCTCCCTTCTTCCCTCTCTGCCCTCTCTGCCCCTGTTCGGATCGGACCTGGCCGATGATGATGAGGCTGGTGAAGTTGAACCGACCCCGGTGTGGCGAGCTGAAGTACCCCCAGCACTTCTTCTGGAACTCGGAGAGCATCCAGGCCGTTGCGGATTGTCGAGGTTCTTCCTCCAACGAAGTGTTCATTCGGTAGTGGGACGTCGCGCTGGACACGCTATCAACGATGATGAGCTGGCAGCAGTTGGCTGCCACGAGCTGGGTCACAGCCTCCAGCCGGGCCTCGGCCGACCCAGAATCGACCATGTAGAAGTCACCGGGGCACCACTTGAGATCAGCTATCTCCTCGCTGGTCAGGGTGGGCTGACTGGAGACGAAGCGTCTCTGGTCCTCGAGCATCAGCTCGTCATCGGACCAGGGGACCCGAGCCCCGTTGATCCGGGCATGACCCTTGTCGGCGGGCACCTCGAGCCAACACCAAGCGATGCTGGATCGGTCTCCGTAGATCTTCTGACAGGTAGCCACGGTCTGCCAGCACATCGAGTTCTTCCCGACCCCATCCGGGCCATCGATCTGGGTCGTGCCACCGGACGGCATGCCGCCGAAGGTCTGCGAGTCGATCGAGGCGATGTGGAAGGGGCGCCGGAGCAGGAACGGGTTCCCGCTCCGGTCCGCCATCTGGATCACCTCGGCCCCGGCCTGTTCGTTGATGAACTCCAGTACCTGGTCCCGGTTCATCCTGGGCACATCGAGATCAGCCAGACTCCGGGCTTCCGGCTTGGTATCGGGTAGCACGACCTTGGGCTTCTTCGTGGCTCGTTTCGCTTTCTTCCCACCACTACTGCTTCTCGGCATCGTCTCTCCTCTCGAAGGGCTCCGAGCCGTGCTCGGGGCAGACCGGCGGTGTCCCGGACAGCGGCCGGCCACAGATCGGACAGAGCCCATCCTGCACCGCCTCCTTTACCCTGTCCTCGTGCCTCTCCTTCTCATATCCGTACTTGTCCATTCTCACCTCTCTGGTTAGCTATTTCGTGGCAGGAACGAAGCCGAACGTAGGCTCTCCTGCCATCGAGCCGCCACCTTGATCCTGACGACCAGGTGCGGGCTGGTCGAGAGCGCTCTGCCCGTTTTGTCCTTGAGGCCAGTCGGTCTGCACAGGACTGGCTTGAACCTGGCGAAGCCGCGCAACAAGACACTCTCGCCTCGCGTCGTGGCCTGGATCACCTCATCGTAGAACAGCTCGAGGACTCCCTTGACCTGTTTCTCGGAGAGCTGAGGTAGGCCGACCTCGGCCCCCCGCTCCTGTATCTGCGTGATCAGTTCGGATTCGTTCATCGCTCTATCCTTTCGCCTCGGACCAGCTGCTCCCTACCCCAGGCTTGGCCCGAAGCGGGACACGTAGTCGGAGTCCGGGGTGTTCCATGTGCCACTGAACGAGCTCGCAGACCCGTGGCATGTTTCGGGTCGGTGCCTCGAACACCACCTCGTCATGTACCTGGAGCAGCATCCGGAAGTCGAGGCTGCGCAGTTCCTGGTCCGCGTGGAGTCGAAGCATGGCGAGCTGCACGATGTCGGCTGCCGTACCCTGGATCTCGTGGTTGGTGCCCTGGCGTTGGGCCGATCTAGTGTTGTCACAGGACTCGCACCAGCAGAGCGGGTTACCCCGACGCAACGCCTGGTATTCGTGCTCCTCGTACTCCTCCGGGGACACGGTATCCGGAAAGTACCGGCGTCGGCCGAGGAAGCTCTCGACGTACCGTGCCGTTCCGATCCGATGGTGCACCTCCTGGATGTGCCGGTGTGCCTCCGGCATCTTCTGGAAGAAGAGGTTGATGATGTGCTGCGCGCGTCGTGCCGCTTCGTCGAGGACCCCCTCGTGGGACCACTCGGGGTATTCCTCGCGCACCTTTGCTGGCAGCCCGAGATCGATGGACATGGCTCGAGCCGCTTTTCCGTAAACCAGACCGAAGGACACAGCCTTCTCAGCATCCCGGAGCTCCTTCAGGTACTTCTGCCGAGGAGATCTGTTCCTGGCCTCCTTGGCCTCAACGATCTCGTCGTAGGGCTCCTCGTAAATCAGCTCGGTCAGCGCGGCATGGATGTCACGCCCGGAGCGTGCGGACGCCAGCAGGCCGTGGTCCCCGGAGAAGTGTCCGAGGACGTACATCTCCAGCTGGTCGTAGTCGGCCACACCCAGCTGGCACCCCGCGCTGGCTACGAACGCCTTACGGATGTCCAGGTAATCGGAGCCGCTCCTGACCTGGTTCTGCAGATTCGGGTCCGTGCTGCTGAGCCGCGCCGTGTCGGCGACGTGTTGGTTGAAGGTGGTGTGGATGCGGCCATTTGGATCGACACGTTTCTGAAGCCCGTGGACATAGGTGCCCAGCATCTTACCCAGCTTCCGATGCTCCAGGATCCATCCGGCCTCCTGGACCCCGGCCTCGGCGTAGGCCTGGAGCACGGATTTGTCCGTGCTGGGCTGCGCTGACTTGCCCTCTCCGCCCTTCGTCATCTTGATGGGATCCAGGCCGAGCTCCGTGTTGAGGAACTGGACCAGCTGCATCGGAGAGTCCAGGTTGACGATGTGACCCGCGCGCCGCGCCACGAGCCTCTCGATCTCGACTTGTCGCTGCTGTATCCTGGGCTCGGCAGCGGCCAGGTAGTCCGTATCGAGCGCAATACCGTTACGCTCCATTTCGAAAAGGACCCGGGTAAAGGGAGACTCGTACCAGCAGAAGATGTCCCACAGCGTGTTTCCGGCCCAGGTCGTGACCTGTCGCAGCTCCGTTTCGAGTCGGCGGAGGCAACGGAGAACGCCCCAAGCGTCCAGTGTTGCGTAGTCCACCACCCGATCCGGGTCGGCATCGAACGCCTCCATCATGATCCGGTACATGGGCTTGTTGGCCGGCTTCTTCGGCTTGCCCGTGCTGTCCTTGGGGTAGAAGGTTTCCCCGAAGCTCATGATCCGCTCCTGGAAGAAGCGCTCGTAGAGCTCCTTCAAGCCATGGGGCTGGGCCGGGTCCAGAAGACGGTCCGCGGTGAGGGTGCAGAGGAGGGCACCGCGCAGATCGATGCCGGTGTTCGCCAGCATGTGGACGTCGAACTTGACCTGGGAGCCGATCCAGGTGCGGTAGGGGTCCTCGAGCACGGACCTGAAGCTGTCGAGGTGCTTCCGTTCCAGGAAGTACCGGTCCTCCCCGGTCGAGACGGACCAGAACACGACCACGTCCGTATCCGTTCGCTTCCCGGTGGTCTCCGTGTCGATCGCGGCCAGGTCGTGATGAGCCAGCACCTCCTTGAGTCGTGCCTCCTTCTCCGGGGTATCGACCCGGACCGGCCTCGGTCGATCCAGGGACCAGGCGTGCCGCATTGCGATCCTCCTTGGGTGGGGGTGGGGCCCCCCGCGGACCCGTTGATCCACGAGGGGCCCCCGTCAGGGTCATGGGTCAGAACGCGAGGTCGTCCTCCCCGATACCGATGTCGTCGTAGCTCTCGTACTCCTTGCCGGCCTCTTCCTCCTTACCCTTCTCCTTCTCCTCGGGGGGCTTGGGGTCCCCCGAGTCCTCGCGGAGGCCGAGCTCGCGGATCTGCTGGGCGGGCTTGAAGACGGGGGCGACCGAGTCCAGCTCGACCGGACGCATGAGGTCCTTCACCGCGTCCAGCTCCTCCTGGGTGACACCACGGAACTCCCCGAACTGGAGTGTGGAGCTGGTCCCCTCCCCGGTTCGGTAGGGCCGGATGACCGTGTTCCACAGCGTCAGCGGTTCCGGTTCGTTGCAGCTGGTGCAGCTCAGGAGCTGACGCGCCAGGCCGACATGGCCGCAGCCGCACTCCCAATCGGATTCCCTAAGAGCATCCAGCTCCTCGACCGGCCACGGATCGTCGTCGATGTTGCGGAGCATTCGATTGCAGTGCTCGCACTCGAAGCCCACGTACTGGATCTGACCGCCGCAGCGGCAGCGGAAGCTCAGCATGTGGAGGTCGAAGTCGGCGATGGCGTCGGCGTGGGACGAGCCGAGCTCCCAGTACTTGTTGAGTCCGAACGCCTTCTCGATGCCATCCTTGCACTTCAGGCAGCCCCGCCCCGTGCACGGTTCGTACTCCGTGTACTCCCGCTGCGTTCTCGGGTTGGTCTTCATGACCTTGTGGAAGTGGGCCATCAGGACCAGGTTGAAGACGTGGGTCCGCTGGGCGTAGCTGACCGGGCTCGACTTCCGCAAGCGGCTCGAGGTGTCGCAGGCCGGGCACTCCTCCTCACCCGTGGCGTAGAGGACAGCACCCTCGCTGTTCTCGACCTGGGCCACCCCAGCGCTGCAGCCCACGACGATGATCTTCTCAATCTTCGGGCTGCCGTCCGGGTTCTTCTTGGTCGCGCTGAAGACGATGCGGCGGTGCACGAAGCGCATCCCGTAGTCCGTCTCGAGGATACTCGGCTTCCCGTCGAGGTCGAGGTACGGCATGCGATAGGCGCCTCGGTAGAGCAGCACGCCCACGTGCTTGGAGATCTCGCTGGCCTTCGGTGGCCGCCAGTTCCGCCGCCATCCGCCACCGCTGAACTTCGGCTGTTTCGAGGTGCCCTTCAGCACGTTTCCGACGCGCTGCCCGCGTCGTGCCGCGTGTCGTGTCGTTCCATGTGCCATCTACTGAATCCTTTCCTTTCCTGTACCAGTGCCTGCTGCAGGCCTGGCTCTCTCATATCATCGGGTTGGTTGACTCGGGTTCGGGGGAACCCTAGATCGGGGTACGCCGCGACAAGTGTCGGGTACCCGTTCCGTAGCAGGGTCTGCCCGACACGTTCGGTGGCGGTAACCCCCGCCGCGTCGTTGTCGAGAAAGAGGACGAATTCGGGGCAGTACGCGCCGAGGACGCCAAGGATGAGGAGCTGGGAGAAGCCGAGGCTGGAACCCATCAGGGCCACCACGTTGTGGTACCCGTGCTGGATCAACCAGATCGCCGCCTTGAAGCCCTCGACAAGGATCAGCGGCTCGGACCGTTGGGATTGAGCGAGCCGATCCAGGACGTTGTGGGCGTTCCAGAGGTGCTCGTGGGACTTGAGCTCGTACCCCGGGAACATCTGATCAAACTCCGGACCGAAGTCGCCGTCCACCCGCTCCCCATCATCCCGTAGGTAGCCACCACGGTAGACCCTATACCGGGATCCGCCGCCCACTACCTGCCTTCCGGAAACTCCGAGCAGGTTGCCATAACCGTCTCGGATCGGGTACGTGGTGCGGTGGTGCGCGCGGTCGAAGCCGATTCCGAGCATGCGCAGGACCGACTTCTCGAATCCGGCCTCCAGGAGATCGGCAGGGGCCTGCTCGTAAGGAGCCAGCACGGACTCCGGCAGCACGGGTGCTCCCTGCAGGGGGTCGGTCCGGAGCCTGGTTTGCTTGCGTTGCCGCTCGACCCGTCGATATCGCTGCAGGTCGTCACGGATCGGCTCGAGCACGGCGTCCATGGCCACGGTGCCCATACCCAGAGTACGGAGCAGGGTGGGTAGGGAGCCGCCAGCCTTGCAGCTGTGGCAGAACCAGGCTCCGGTGTAGATGTTGATGGAGAAACTGGGGGTTCGATCCTGATGGGTACCAAGTGGGCAGCTTGCCATGACGTTGCGTGGTCCGCTGCTCTTGATTCGTTTCAGGTGGGGCTGGACCGCGTCCAGGATCGGTGTCGAATCGATCATTTATAGGTCCTCCACGTCGACACCGAGGTCGAAGTAACTCCGGTCGATGATCGCCTCCACGGCCTTGGTGGCCTTGACGGCCCGTCTCGGGATGCCACCCTTTCGCATGGAGGGGCGCACCCCGGTTTGCTGGACTCCTTTCTCCGGCCCCGAGTCGGCGATGAGCTTCTCATCTTCCCGGAGCCAGTCATAGAACTTCCATCGCTCACTGAGCCGGACATGCAGCAGGAACCCGGCTACCTCGGTCTCCCGAGCCGCGGCCCAGTTGATCCGAAGCTGGATGTCGCCGGTCGGCAGTTTCCCATCTTTCTTGACTCTGATGACGGTGTCCGCTTCCTGTCCGACCGCGTCGGCGAAGGCCACGTCCTCGACATGCTCGTCCTCCGCGTCCGTCTCGCCTCCCTTCCGTCTGGTGCGCTGGGTCACCGCTATCACGGGCCGGTGCAGGGTCTGGGTGATGCCCTTGACGTCCTGGGTCAGACTGGTCTGATGGTCCCAGCGAATGGAGCGCTTCCCGGATCGGTCATCCTTCATCCTGTAGTAGGAGTCGATGATGATCAGGTCCGGGTCGAACTCCTCGGCCTTGGCCGTGAGGTGCGCAACACCACCACCCTGTGGGTCGTCGAAGGCGGCCACGAACTTGATGGAGCGATGCCGACCCCCTCTGGAGTCGGCGATCTCGCTCTCCCGAAGCTCACGGAGCCGGGCCTTGTACCAGCGGACTGCGTTGGCGGGTAGCCGCCCCCGCTTGAGCTTTTCGTAGTCCAGATGGAGGTGGCATGCAGCGACTCTACGCATGAAGCGCAGATTTCGCATCTCACACCCATAGATCAGGACCCTGGCGTTGGCCAGCTCGTAGGCACTGGTCCCGATCTCGGCTGCAAGCCAGCTCTTCATCGAGTTGTGTGTGATGAAGCCTTCCGCCACGAAGGTCGGGTGCTCGGCATCCTCCATCGTCAGATCCCAGCACCGGCAGGGGCCCAGATCCACTATCGACGTTATGGGCTCCCACCTGATGTCGGAATCGGACCACTCCAGAAGCTGGGGTGCGTTCAGACACCTGGCTAGCCTCCGGAGGAGGTGACGGCTGATGCGGCCGGTTCGACGAAACAGTTTTCCGGTGGAGAAGCCGGCGGACCACATGCCTTTCCAGCCTTGGTCGCCCCTGGCGGCCAAGATAGTGCTCATCAGCCGGTCGGAATGGGGGATGCCGTCATCGTGTCGCTTGCGTCGGATGTTGACGGTGGCCAGCTTCCGAAGTCGGTCAGCCTTCTTTTGGTGCGAGAGCTTGAGGACGCGGTGGAGCACACGATGCTGCTCCTGGGCGTTCACTGTCAGGTGCCAGGCATCGGTCCCCTCCTTGTAATTGGTGGTAACATGACGAAGGATGGCTGTGATCCCGAACCGCAGTAGAAGATGTTTGATATCGAGGGCCAGGCCGTAGCTGGCCGTGGACCAGGCAACAACCCTGTTCGTGACCGTTCCGTCCGTGTCGGTGTACCCGGACAGAAACTCGGCGACGATGTGGTTGTTGCACATGAACACCTCGTCCGGCACCCGCTTCGTAGGTGCCTTGTGCCCGACGCAGCCCAGGCGCCGCAACCAGCATAGGACCGGATTCGATCCGCTTCCGCGTTTTCCGTTACCTACGATCCGATACTGGGTAGGCTTCTTAGGATTGGTCGTTAGATGGGCTCCGAAGTCGGAGACACAGGCTCTCAAGGACTCCGCAACATCCGCATCCTGTGCTGTGAATTGTACCTCGTTTCGTGTGTAGTTACCGTTCCCCGTGAGTAGACCGAGGAGCCTGGCGGCCCCCTCCGTCATGTTCACCGGGGTCTCGGGCTCCGGGAGCCGGCGGGCCACCCCCACGTAGTGTCCTGGATCGAGTCGATTCGCTGGGACAAAGGAGAGATCGGGGGTCAGCATTGGATGATCCTCCCCGACCTCGATTACATGCCCGCTGCGGGTCGTGACTCGAAGCGCTCGCCTTGTCCCAGCGTAGGAGCTGGAGCACGCTCCCCACCCTAACCGCTGACCATCCAGGAGTTGTGCAGTGCGGTCCGTGGGCACTTGAATCGGCTGTAGTCGTCCGTCGGCGGACAGAATGCGCTGGCCCTCCACGATGCACTTCGGTCTCCCGAAGATGACAACGAGGTCCTCGTTCTGAATACCACCGATCTCGTCGTTGACCTCCTGCCAGGGCCAGGGCAGCCCCATCATGGCATCCGGGTTGGCCCGAAGCTCGTAGTCCTCTATCAGGCGTTCGGCGTCGTCGGCCAGGATCAGGTCGGTACAGGAGGAGGGGGTGAGCCGCTGGATGTCCAGGAAGCCGGAACGCATCAGCTCCATGGCTTTGAATGGGGAGTCCCGGTTGAGATCGCCGACGTCCAGCACGAGCTGGTCGATACGGGTGCGCATCACCTCCTCTCGGAGCTCTGCGCAGACCTCTTCCATGGACTCCGCGACCTTGAGGTCCCGATATCCACTGAACCTCTCCCGCATCCACCGAAGGCTGGGGACCCGGCCATAGTGCTCACGGCTCCGGTAGTGCTCCAGGATAGCGGCGTACATCTCCCGCTCGACCGGGGACAGGATCATGGTGGGGGCGATGCCGAGACGGATCGGGGTGCTCAGGTCCTGGTCCTGGAGAACCTTCGAGATGAACCGGGCCGCAGCATTCGCCATGTCACCCTCCGCGGAGCGGTGTCACGGTCTCGATGCGACCCTTGTTGATGATCAGCTCCCTTTCTCCCCATCTGATCGTGATCTGGAACTTGTGCTCGGAGAGCAGAATGCCTTCCCTCTTCTCTCCGCTGGCCAGGCGAACCTCGATGCGGCTACCTATCAGGTTGCCGTAGGTTCCCGGGGTCACAGTGTCAGGGGACATGCCGAGCACAGTCTTGACGCTCTCGCGGAACTGCTTCGAGCGTTGCGCCTCTCGTTCCACAGCTTCGAGTCTGGCCTGGGTTGAGACTCCATCCCCTCCGGACCGCTCGCGTTTCCTCTGCATCCCTTGAACCTCTCAACTTTCCAATCTTGGGGCAATCCCAAGATATGGGGTGGGTCACTCAGGACACCGCTTCCTGTTGGGGGCGGGGGTGGGTACGTAGCATGCGGAGCACGTAGTCCCCGCTGAGCGACTCCAGGGTGTCCTGGAGCTCGGGCACGTCCCGTGCCGCGGCCCCCACCCTGGAGAGGGCCTGCAGCACGTGGTAGGCCGTGTGTCCGGGTTGCTCGTCGTAGGCCGTGGCCGCTGCCTCCTGAACGTAGCGTGGTTGGTACCGGAGGTAACGCTGGAGCTCCTCCATGGGGCGTTCCACTGGTATCCCGGTGAGCCGGGCGATCCCGTTCACCGCCAGGTTCCGCTGGTCCGGCACTCGGCTCCAGGCCTCGGCGGTGAGCCGGCCCACCTCTTCCGAGGTGATGCCGACGTGGCGCCGGTGCAGCAGGCTTTCCCCGCCGATGTCGAGCTTCATCCCGTTGGTGCAGAGGAGCAGGTAGAGGAAGGTCTCCATGCTCCAGCTGCCGAAACCGATCTCGGAGTTGCCGATCTTGAAGCCACCGAGCAGCTTCTGTCCGGCGGTGGAGCCGATGTCGTGCTGCTGCGGAGCGACGAAGCTGAACCAGGAGCCCCGGTTGTAGATGTTCGGGTTGAGCACCCGATACTCGTCCAGCTCGGTGCCGGCCGAGACCCGCAACGCGTCGAGCACCTCCAGATCCCGGAGCCGGCTGTAGCCGGGCCCCACGATCCCACGCAGGTAGCCGTCAGCGGTGCTGGTCTTGGCCTCGGTCTCCGTGAGGCGGCGCGCGATGACCTTGAAGATCAGCTTCTCCCGGTCCTGCCGATGTGCGAAGTGGGTGCTCATGGTCCGCTGGATCTCGTCCGGATCATGGTTCACGAACAGGAGGTCCCAGTCACGGATTCCGCAGATCCTGGAGATCTGCATCTTGGCTTCCCGGCTAAGGTCCAGGTTCCCGAAGCCGCGGACGTGTACCTGGCCAACCCCGAGCCATTGCACGGCGGAGGACGCCAGGTTGATCACATCGTCGCTGTGGTTGTCGTTCTCGTCAAGGCCCCGCACCCTCGGCGGTGTGCTCCTGGGGGACAGTGCCAGCGCGTCCAGCGCAGCGACCCTTTCCATGACTGCCTCGAAAGGCAGGGCCTGCGGCCTACTTCGTTCCCACTGCAGTGACGAAGATCCGCGGCGCCGCGTTGTCGTCGTCGTCCGCTCCTCTACCCGTTCCTGTTCCATCATTCTCCTCGCTTTCCTCGAACAGTTTGTCAGCCAGGTGCCGTTCCATGGCACCGACCAGGTCTCTTACCAGCTCCGTCACCTCGGTGGGCCAGCCCGCGGTGGCCTGGGCCGTGCCCATGACACCGACTACCTTCGGTTCCCTCCCCTCTTCCTCCTCCGGCTCGAGCTGCAGCAGCTCGAAGTCCACCACGACCGGGTATCCCATCACGAGGGCGGCCCCCTCCAGTGAGATCCGGGTCACCCGGAGTCCGTGGATACGGGCCCCACTACCTCGTTGCATCGTTACCCTCCTGCCCCAGCTCCGCCTCGACCTCGTCGAGGGTGCGGAGCATTCGCTCCTCCTCCTCCTTCAGCTCCAGCTCCAGGATATGATCGATTGTCCGGTACGCCCGGTGAATCGTGGCCAGATCCTGGTTGCAGCGCAGGCCCAGCGTGACGCTGGTGGACATCGAAAACCTGGCAAACGGCAAGGAGTGTTTTACCGTCTTGCTCTTTCCAGGGGTAGCATTGGCATCCCCGAGCAGGACATCGACGTCGAACCTGGCTTGCCGCTCGATGCGTCGCGGCGCTCGTCCTCCTACCAGGACCTCATGCTCGGCCCGAACACTGGCCTCGGCCAGATCATTGGTTTCCTTCGTTTTCTTCGCTCTGCCCATATCTCCTTCCTTCTATGAAGAGCTTCCGTAGCCGTCGGACGTAGGCCACGGCCCAGGTCAGATCGGAGCGGAAGCGGTTTGTCAGGGAGTTCTTGGCTTTCCTTCTTCGTGAATCCTTCTCGTTGCGTAGCAGGTAGGCTGGATGGAAGGTGTGGGTGACCGGGTAGGTCACCTTCTTGTAGATCCCTGGAACCTGGATCTTGAACAGCTCGCCTCGGTGCTTGGTGACCGGTTCATTGATGCCGGCCACACCCCAGAGCGCGGAGCGACCCAGCGTGAGGATCAAGAGGGGGTCCACCCGGTATATCACCTCCTCGACCCGACGCGCGCAGCAGTCGAGCTCGAACCGGGTCGGCTTTCGTGTCACCCTTCGGGTACGCTCCTGTGTCCAGGGCCAGCAAGCCACGACGTTGTCCACGAAGACCATGTCCCGCGTGACCCCCAGCCGACGGAGCTCGGCGTCCAGCAGCTTACCGGAGTCACCTCCCGCGTCCGAGTTGAACGGTATCCCGGTGGCGTTCTCCTTGGGCCCCGGACCCTCTCCGAACAGGAGGAGGTCAGCTCTGGGGTTCCCACGACCCAGTACAACGTGGTCCGTCTCGGTCCGAAGCTCTCGTAACGGACAGGGTCGGCAGACCGGGTAGTCCTCCCGGAGATAGGCTAGGCTGAAGAGCAGGGTCGGTAGCTCCTCCAGCTTCACGACTTCATCCCTCCCTTCCCGGGTATCAGCCCCAGACTCTTGGCCGTGTCCAGGAGACGCCCGACGTCCAGGGGCTGCACTACTTGGATACTCGATGCCAGGTCGGGGTGCTGTGCGGCGGCGCGTTGCGTGAACTGGAGGTAGGCCGCGATGAAGTTCTTCCGGGCCGCCTCGGACTGATCCCGGATCTCATACATCCAGACGATATGCTGCCGATTCACTCGGAGCTGCCCGACCGGTTCAAAGGCACACCATTGCAGCGTCCCCAGCGTGGGCATCCCCACCTTGATTGGTTTCCCTTCCTGATCCTGCACCTCCATCAGTTGCAGCTGGTAGGCGTAGGCCCCGGTGAGGTAGATCTCTCCGGGTGGGCCGGCTTGAAGGACCCCCAGGAAGGTCTCGGTCATGGTCCGTACCATGGTTAGCCCATTGCCTAGCTGGTCGATCAGCTCCGGTGTAGGGTGCAGGAGCTCCCGCATGAAGCTCAGCAGGTTGGTGTCGTCATCGGTCATCTTCCTATCCTTTCTCTAACAACCTGGACTTCCAGATCCCACTTGCGGAACAGCGCCTTGATCCGGTCACCGCCCCGTTTCAGATCTGGTATCCGATGGTGGTCCAGGACTACCACCATCGGGGTTCGCTTGCCTGGATGATAGCGTAGGATGCGTCCCACGGCCTGGGTCAGTCTGGCCGTTGCGCTGAATTCGGTCAGGATGAACAGGGTGTCGAGGCTTTTCTTGTTCAGGGCCTCGTAGGTAGTCTCCACGGTGGCGAAGGCCAGCCGGTGCTTGCGGAGGTCCAGTAACCGTTGTGCCGGCTTCACGTCACCGTCCAGGATTGCCGAGGTGTCCGGGTACATGGCGTGGAGTGCCCGAGCATGCTCCTTCGAGACGGTGATGGCCAGGATGTCACGGCCCACAGCCACGGCACGATTCACCAGTCGTCGGGTGAGCTCGAGCTCACCGGGTTGGCACCCGACGTGGGCGCACAGCCGGGCGTGGTGCACCTCGTGGGTGCAGTCCGTGACCTCCCGACGAACCTCACTATCGCTCAGATCCACCGTGGTCGGTGACTGGACAAAACAGGCTCGGGGCTGAAGCTCCTGGTCCAGATACTGATACAGGATCGGTCCGAGGTGCCACAGGTAGACCAACTCGAGCCCGTCGGGCCGGTCCACGGTGGCCGTGATCCCGAAACGACGACCAGTGAACAGGTCGCAAGTCCTTGAAAACATTGACGCTCCGAGATGGGAGCACTCATCCCAGACCACCACGCCATAGTAGTGACGATGCCACTCCTGGATCGAATCCCGGTGCAGGGCCAGCGTGTTCAGCATGGCCAGTGTGACCGGACGCCACCTCCACTTCTTCGGTGGTCCCTGTACCCAGCCAATGCTTTCAGTCTCGATTCCCAGGTGTTCTTCGATCTCCTCCTTCCATTGATGCAGGATGTGCTCCCGGTTGTTGATGATCAGTGCGGGGACACCGAGCCGAGCGATGCCCTCCAACATGATCACCGTCTTACCCCACCCACAGCTGATGTGCAGTATGCCACCCTCGGACTCGACGACCCGCTGCACCGCGTCGTGCTGGACCGTGAGGTCCGGATGCTGGAGATCCAGGCGTATCCTGCTGTTGTAGTGGACCGGATCATGGTGTTGCGGAGCGGCGTCCACCAGCTCCAGGCCGGGCAGCAGGGTGAACTGGAGGGCGCGGGGGAGCCCGAGGTGGGTCTCGGTCTCCTTCCAGAGCTGGAGCTCGGTGCCCTTGCCATCCCTGGGCTGCAGCGTGAGGCTCCGAAGTATCCCACGTCGTGCCGACTCCCCGTAGAACATCTTCGGTATCCAGAGGTGGGTGTCTCGGTACGCCTTGTCAGGGTCCATCACTCCTCCTTCGGACCCGGGAGCTGGTCTACGGAGCGCGGCGGGAGCCCTTTCGGGGGCGGGGGGGCGGGTCGAGGCGCGGTCTGGAAAAAGCAGGACATCTCCTGGAGCCCGGCCCCCACCATAGCGTAGATCGTGTCCCAGAGCACGGCCCACCACGGGCTCTCTCCATCCCGGAGCGGGACGTCACGGCGTGAGCCGTAGGACCGGGCCGGCTGGATCACGGGCCGGGTCGTCTGTGTAGTCGGATGCACCCGCTGCCCCTGGGCATTTTGGGTGTACTGCCAGGTCCGGCTCGGCGCGCTCATGCGATTCTTTTCGGCTCGGCACTCGTTCTGGATATCGCATATTGCACACTGCTCATCGGTCGGGGCCCAGGTCCCGTAACAGGGTCGGACGTCGTAGGGCATCTCCTCAATCTCCTTTCTCGTTAGCACGGATGTCGGGAAGACCTTATACCGTGAACACGAGGTGCCTTTTCTAGAGGAGGTCGTGGTGGTAGACTGATGCTGACGACGGCCTCCGACAGGAGATGAGGATGGGAATTCCCGCTGGGTTTGTCTTTGACGTCTACGATGATCGCTTTGCCTCCGTCAACCGGGTCTTCGGTGGGCGCGAGCTGCCGGAGATGGTCAAGACAGCGGCCGCGTTGACCCCGGATCGGATCGAGCGGCTCCCGGATCACGCCTTCGCCGCCGTCATCACGGACGGCTCGCGGCAGCTCAGGAAGTATGCTTGCCACGACCCGGCGCACACCGTGCTGAGCGTGGGCTACTTCCTGGACGTGGCCGACCGCATCCCGGACACGGCCCGCAGCAAGATCGCCGCGAATCTGGTTGGGATGTGCCAGCGTCACAGCATCGAGCCTCCGGCCCCCCTCCTGAAGCTGGCAGCGGACCCCGAGCGCCGGCTGCTGATCCGAAGCGACGGAGCGCCGATCCGGGTTCCGGTGACCGAAAGAAAGAAGGAGCTGGACAAGAGGGCCGACCTCTCCGGGACCAAGGTGATGCCACTCTCCGCCCCCGGATCCGCGGTTGGTGATCCGGAGAAGGAACGGGAGAAGGCGAAGAAGGAGAAGCGGGCCGGCCTTGATCCCTACGTGTCGTGGCGGGGGGTCGTCCCCCGACCCACGCACGGTGCGGAGACCTGGGGGCACTACGCGCTGTCCGGACAGCGACTGCCCATCGACACCTTCACCCAGGTCAAGGAGGCCGCCGCATTCCTGGAGCAGAACCTCAACGGTATCCACCCACGGACCCGACGCTCGATGGCCGTGGCCATTGTCAAGCGGGCCGAGGATCTGGGTGTCGGGGTGGGCGAGGTGGTCCGGCAGTACGGAGCGCCTGGGCTCAACCCTGACGACTATCTGTCCGCCGGTGCCGAGACCCGGCAGCGGATCTGGGCCGGTACCAAGGTTGGTGGTGGAGCACCGGACCTCTATGCCATGCTCATGGAGAAGCGGGCCTCCACGGAGCCCGAGACCTTTGCCGAGGCCCTGTGCCAGCTCGACGAGGCCACCGGCCTGGATCGATACTGGGGGCACGGTATCCCGGATCCGTGGGAGACTGTCTTCGGCAAGGAGGCCGAGGAGTGGAGCTGGACCGATGGCAGGAACACTCTATCCAAGGACCAGCTTCTGAAGATCGCGGCTGACACGGAACGTGTGAAGCAGAAGTTAGGGGAGGATCTGGCCGCTGGGTTGGCCAGTGATCCAGTGGGCATCTTTGAATCGCTTCCGTTGGACACGCAGCAGGTGATAGCTGCGTTGCGGGGGCAGGGAGAGTAAAGAAATGTCAGGCAGCACCGCGTTCGGCAGCAAGAAGCCCATTCGCCCCCAGGCCGGGGTGGAGAAGGGTGGCGTGCTTGGAGAGATTGCCGATCTCCGCAACGACATCGACGAGGCATTCCAGACGCTCGAGTCGGTCTCCGCCTCCAGCTTCCCCACCATCGATATGCTGGATGGGGAACAGCCGCTGGATCTGGCCGGGGCCGACCTCATGATCCGGGGTGCCAAGCTCCTGAACGGGGGTGTCGCGGCGTCCCTCGCCAAGGCGGCGCACGGCCTCACGTTCTACGCTTGCAAGCCGGGTACCGGCGGCAATGCCTTGACGGTGCAACTGATCTCGGGCATAGCGACCGGTGTCGCCTACGTCGCCGGCGCCCTTGCCCTTACCTTCAATGCGGGTGTCGATGACGACGACGCCCTCGCCACGGCGGTCAACGCGGCAGGCTCCGCGGCCCGTGGCTACATCAGGGCGGTCAGTGCGGGTACCGTGAACGCGGCCGGTATCGTGGCGGCAGGAGCCTTCGCGGCCACCGCGTTGACCGGCGGTCTCGGTACGGACTGGGCCTGTCGCGTCTCGGGTGCGGCTGCGCTCCCGGTCCAGCTCGCCGGTACGGCACCGGCAGCCCCGGTCACGGAGACCGCGTGCCTGGTCCGGGTTCCGGATCTGACCGCGTTGACTCCGGCTCGGACCTCCGCCGACGCCAATGCCGTCTTCGTGACGGCCAACGGGGTTCGCTCCAACCCTGCCTTCCTCCGCAGCACGGCTCGCAGCCTCTCGACTATCATCCACGTCGATGCGGGCTACACCGGCACCGACGCCGAGGGTACGCCGGAGAAGCCCTACGCCGCGATCCAGGACGGGATCGATGCGGCCTCGGCCGGTGACGTCGTTCTCGTCGGGCCAGGTGCCTACGTCGAGGATCTCGTCCTCGTGGACGGGGTCCACCTCAAGGCGATCCTGCCGGGTACGGTGACCGTGACCGGCTCCGCGTTGGCCACCGACGTCGGCTGTGTGATCAGCGGCATCGACTTCATCGATGATGGTGCTGGCGTTGCCCTCACCTTCACCGGAACGGCGGCTGAGACGTTGCGCCTCATCGACTGCAACGTCACGAGCACGGCGACCGGTGCCGAAGCCTTCGTAGCTGACAACCCCAATGGGACCGTGATCGGGCGCAACACCACGATCACGGCCAATGCGGCCAACGCCAACGAGGCGGCTCGGATCGACTCCGGTACGGGGTCCTTCAGCCGTTGCAGCTTCATCCACGGCAACACTGCGCTCGAGGCCCTGGTCTGCGAGGGCCAGGACGCATCCTCGGTCACGCTGCGCTACTGCGACGTCTCCGGGCAGATCGGGCAGGAGGCGGCAGTCGTCGCCCCCACCCTGATCGTCGAGCATTGCGTCCTGGCGGTCGGCGCGATCTCCGCCGTCCTCGTGGCGGCGCTGTGCTCTCTACGCATCCATGCCTCCCAGGTGACCTCCTCCGAGGCAGCCGATGAGGCATTCGGCGGTGCCGGTACGGTGCAGCACAGCGGGCTGGCCTTCCCTGGCTCCGCTGCCGGCTTCGCGGCCACCCTGACCGTGACCACGATCCCGGAGTCGGAGAGTGTGACGCTGGAGCCGACTCACCACTATGTGGACGGCAATCATACCGGGGAGGAGTACGGTACCCGGGAGTTGCCCTTCTCGACCATCGCCGGCGCCAATGCCGTGGCCGTGGCCGGGGACGTCGTCTACGTTCGGGCGGGAGCCTATATCGAGGATGTCGTTGCGGTGACCGGGGTCACCTACATCGCGGAGGGCTTCGGGCGGGGCTACGCTGTACAGATCATCGGTGCATTGACCTGTCTCGACGTGAACGCCAACTTCGAGGGTTTCCAGTTCGTGGACGACAATGCGACCGGCACCGACGCCGTTGCCGTGAGTCAGGTCGGCATGGGCATGTTTTCCGTGCAGTTCAAGGATTGCATGTTCCTGGCTACCGGCGCCGGCCTGGCTGCGTTGCACATTCTCGGCGTTACCCAGCTCGTCACCTTGAACGATTGCATGCTGATGACGAACGTCATCAACGCCAACCCGGTGATCCAGATCGAGTCCGGCCTCGTCAATGGCTACGACTGCGTCGTGACGCATGGCAGCAACGTGGCGGAGTCCTTGGTGGCCGAAGGTGTCATGGCCACGACTACGAACTGGTTCAACACCTATTTCACGGGCCAGGTCGGGTCGGAAGCCGCTGTGGCGAACCCCACGATGCGCCTCGTCGATTGCGAGATCGACGTCGGTGCCGTGGCGGGTCTCGCCGTCGCGGCGGGCAACACGGTCCGTCTTCTCGACGTCAAGATTGATTCGACGGAGGCCGACGGCTACGCCATCTCCGGGTCGGGTACCGTGGAAATCAGCGGTGGCTGCGTCTTTTCCAGCACGGCCCGGGGCTTCGATCCCGACCTCACCGTCACCGAGCTGATGACGGCTCGGATGGCGACGCGTACCATCAGCGATCCGGGCTCCGTGGCTGTCGTCGAGCTGACTCAGGCGGGCCAGCCAAATCCTGGCGACACGCTCGTGGTTGGGGGCGATATCTATACCGCCATCGCACCCGGACCGGTGGCGCCCATGCAGTTCGTCATCGATGGAGGTGGCGCTGCGGTCACCTTTGCCAACCTTCTAGCTGCGGTCACCTTCACGGGGCTCGGCGGTCCCACGGAAAACCTGTTCTGGGACGAGGTTGTGGCGAGCACGACGCTGCGAGCACGTTCTGCCGATGCGCCACAGGGCAACGTCATCAGTGCGGTCCCCAACATCGCGCTGTCGGCTCTCTTGCTGACGAACTACGCCTTCGACTGCGGCGATGTCAATATGAGCACCTTGGCTGGCCGCGCCCCCGCTGTGATCCAGACGGCTTCGGCCTCGTTGACGATCAATGCGGACCATATCACGGCGACGCGGGCCCGCATCAGCTTCCCCTTCGCCGTGGCTCGCTTCGAGGTCTCGATCATCACGGCTGGTGGCGTCCCGAAGTCGGGTGGCGCCGATGTCTTCACCATCGCCAACGGCGACGTCCTCATCAGCGGCCTCGGTGCCGCCGGTGCGCCGGATATCGTGGCCACCGACATCGTCAACGTCACGGCGTACTCCGCGTAGCCCTACCCGGCTCCTCCGGCGATCCTGGATGTCGTAGCGCCCACGACTCCATCCTGATACTATTCGGTGCATGGACACGGCTCCCGTCGTCAGCACGGAATCTATCCAGAAGTTCTCCCGGAACAACTTCCTGGTGCACCACGACACGCATCCTCTCACCCTGATCCTACTTTGCATCGAACGAATGGGGACGGACTGGATGGACTGGGAGCCTGACGTGCTCCGGTCCGAGCTCTTGCGGACCTTCCGGCAGCCATCGATCTATACTGGAAACTGGGAGATGGTCCAGGCCGGGAGGACCTGCTTGTTGACCGTCTCCCCCTGGAAAGCCTGGGAGGTCTTCGTTCTGGTCTGTCACGCATTCAACAACAACATCCCGGACTTCCAGAACCTGCAGAGGCCGACCCCGGCCCAGATCGCGGCCTGCGTCGATACAATGCACCGGCTCGGATCTCACGAATTCTCCAACGATGTGGAACGTTTCATCGCCGCGGTCTTTCTAGATGAAAGCATCGACTATCTGCCACCACTGCTGAGCTTTGCCCAGGAGTGGGTGTCCAGCCCGATGTATCGGTGCCGGCGCTGTGGTAAAGTGGATCATGACGATGACAACGGGGTCTGCGATAGCTGTGGTGCACCGGACACCGAGCTCGAGAAGGGGAACGTGAATGACCCGGAGCCGGTGCGGAAACGATACGAGGCAGTGCTGGCTCTGGGGGAGGACAGGCCCGAGCTCCAGGAGACCCCGGAGGATGTGCAGACTGCCAAGCTGCTGCTGGTCAAGGAGTACGTGGAGTACCGACGGCGCCAGCTCGAGGAGCAGCTCGCGGTCGTCCGGGAGGAGCTGCCATGAGCCCATATTCTGAGCTGTCGAGGCGGTTCGAGGCGATGGGGGACGAGCTCGAGAAGATAGCGTTGCTGGGGCGACTGTGGCGGGCCAACCAGTGGTGGGGCCGAGGTGCAGGAGCCGCTCTCGGGGCGGGCGTGGGGGCCGGCGTCGGGTATGTGCGCGCCCCGGATGATGGGAGTGGCAAGGCACCTTCCATGATCGGCCACGCTCTGCTAGGGGCCGGGGCCGGCGCGCTCGGTGGGCAGTTCGCTACCAGGGCTGGCACGCAGCAGGCCAAGCGAGTCGGCCAGCGCCAGCTGCACGGCTTCACCGGCAAGCTCCCGGGTCATGGCTTTCGGGAATCGTTCAGCGTTACCAAGCCGGAACGAATCAAGGCGTTGAAAGAGATGAAGTGGGGTCTTCCCGAGGAGCTCCCGGCCTACGGGCCTGGCGGGAAGCCCACGGAGGAGGCGGTGCGACAAGCCGTAGCAAAGGCGCGGGCGAAGGCTCAGGAGGGCGGCTTCATCTCGAGAAGCGGGCTCGCCCAACGGATCCGGGAAAGCAAACCCTACGAGTGGTGGACTCGGCAGCGGCTCCAAGGTGACGTCGCGCAGCAGCAGCTGGCCGAGGCCGGGATGACGTCGCTCCCGGGTACGCTCAAGGGGTATCTCACGGGCACTCCCGAGCTGACCCGGCGCGGCGCGCTGCTGGCCAATCTGAGGGCACCCGGAGTGGTCCTGGGAGCCGGTATCCCACTGGCTGCTTCCCTCCCCTCCGCGATGGAGTCCGTGGAGCAGCGCGATGTTCGACCGTTGATCCGTTCGATGGGGGAAAACGTGGCGTACACCGCGCTGGGCGGATTGCCTGCGGCTCCCATGATGGTGGCTGGTGATCTGATCTCGAGAGGAATGAACCGGGCCCTACCAAATCGTAGGGTGCTGCCGCCCCAGGAGATAGGACAATGAAGATTACCCCGGTTCAGGGTACGACGCCTTCCTCGGCTCGGCTCCTGGGGTCGCCAACAGCCACGGGACCCATCCGGTATCCAGCACCCTACTTCGACGTGGCCAACACCTATATGCCGGCCACGGTCCGCGACCTGTTCCAGTGGTGCCGCTTCTACTATCTGACCAATCCGTTGATCGCATCCGTCGTCAACAAGCTGGCGGAGTACCCGATCACGGATCTGATCATCGATGGGGAAAGTGGGGTCCGGGACCGCTGGGAGACCTTCTTCGAGGACGACCTCGCGCTGCGCGAGACCATGCTGGACATCGGGTTGTTCTACCACAACTACGGGAACGCCATCATCTCCATGGTCGATCCCTTCATCAAGATGTTGAAGTGCGAGAGCTGCCTTCGTGAGGTCCGTGCGGAGAAGGCCAAGTATCGCTGGCGCAACCTGAAGTTCCAGCTCAAGTGTGAGTGTGGGCACGAGGGGCCCGCCGAGGTTCGGGACCAGTACACGAAGACGACGAGAGGCTCCCGCATCCTCATCTGGAACCCGGAGGACATCACCACGCTGCACAACGACCTGACCGGGGAGACCAGCTACTACTACAGGATACCGGGGTACTTGAGCAACGCTATCCGGATCGGGCGGAGAGAGCTCGTGGAGCGTACCCCGCAGGAGTTCATCGACGCGGTCCGGCTGAAGAAGAGCGTGGTCCTGGATCCGGCCAACGTCTACCACATGCGCCGGCCCAGCATCCTGACCGGCCAGTCCAACCGTGGCCTCGGCATCCCGCTGCTGCTGCCCGTGCTTCGGCACACCTTCTACTACCAGCTGATGCTGAAGACCCAAGAGAGCGTTTTGCTCGAACGCATGCTCCCGTTCAACATCGTGAGCCCGACCAGCACGGTGCCCGGGATGTCTCCATACGAGCACATGAACCTGGGGAACTGGAAGGACATGGTGGTTGAGGAGTTCCAGCGCTGGCGCAAGGACCCGAACTACGTCAGCGTGATGCCGATCCCGCTCAATGCCCAGGTCATCGGGGGGGATGGTCGGGCGCTCCTGCTAACCCAGGAGATGCGGCAGATTGCGGATACGATCATACTTGGAATGGGCTGTGTACCAGAGCTCATCTGGGGTGGATTGTCGTGGTCCGGTAGCAACGTCTCGCTCCGCATGATGGAGAACAGCTTCCTGCGCTACGTCTCGGGTCTGCTCCGTATGATCCGCCTCTTCATCATCAAGCGAACGGCAACCCGGTTGGACTGGCCCGAGCCCGGGGTGCGCTTCAAGCCGTTCAAGATGGCTGACGATCTCCAGCAGCAAGCGTTCCGGTTCCAACTGAACCAGGCCAAGCTGGTCAGCGACGCCAGCTTCCGGCAGGGCTGTGACTACGATCCGAAGGAAGAGGACAAGCTGATCCGGGACGAGACGAAGCAGCGTTACGACGCGGTCAAGGAGCAGCAGACGGCGGAGGCCGAGATCATGGGTGAGGTCGGCGTGATCCAGGCTCGATGGCAGGCCCGGGCTCAGAACGCAGCCGCGCTCGAGTCCCAGCAGATGCAGGCTGGCACCTACGGCACGGCACCGGGGGAGCCCGGCGAGGCCGGCGGGGTCGCGGTCAATCCGCAGGACGGGCTGAGCCGGCTCCGTAAGCTGGACCCGGAGCAGCAGATGCGTGTGCTGCAACGGATCAGTCAGCAGAACCCGGATGCGGCGCAGCGGCTGCAGCAGTCCCTGGCTGGCAACAGCGCGCTCTCCGCACTGCCCGAGCAGCTACCACCTCGTAGAGAGGCTCCCTCCGTCTGAGCCCTGCGGGATACCGTAGATAGCTAAGGAAATGGGCCGGAACGGCCCGTGGCAGGTCTAGTCCAGGGCGTACTCCCTGGACCAGCTCAGGTTGGTCGGGGTGTGCTTGACGCCGATCCGGGCGCCGTAGCGATGCCGAAGGTCCTCGTAGTGATTGCTCGGGCACCCCCCACAGTGGACCGTATGATCCCTGATGGTGAGGCTCACCTCCCAGTCGTCGGACTGAAGCGTACCACGTTGCCGTTGATCAATCCGCGCTTCCAATGCCTTCGATGCAGCCCAGGTCATGGCGTCGACCTCGTTCGCATCGGTGCTGTTGAAGACAGCCCCTGGGTACCCTTCGCAGTCCTCGTGATGGGTACCGATGTCCTGGGGGGTCAGCTTCCTATAGGGCGCGGGCGCGGGCTCGGACGAGGATGGAAAGAGCCGCTCGAAGACGTAGTCCTCGATGGCTTGATCCCGCTCCTTTGCCGGCAGCATGTCGGCCTTCCAGCGCTCGCGCTGTTCCTCGGTGAGGCACACATCCAGGATGTCGGTGGTGAGTCGGGTCCGGGCCAGCCTCTTCAGCTCCGCGTCCTGCCGCTCCTTGAGGAGAGCCTGGAGCTTGTCGTGGGCCTCCGCGAGCCGATTCGCGTTGAGCCGTGCAACGAGCTCCTCGAAGCTGTGCATCATTTTAGGCTCCTGTTCGAGCCTGGACCATGTCCAGTGGTTTCGATCCGCCTCGTACCGTTCGTAGGATTGCGTGACCCCATCCTGGGTCAGGGTGGGCCGTGACATCCTGTACAGTGCCGGGGGCAGCTCTCCCTCCTCGAGCCTGGTGCGGATGCGCTCCCACTCCTTCTCCTCCCGCTTCAGCCGCTCCTCCTCCTTCTGCTGCCGTGCTTCCTCCCGTTCCTTCGTCTTCCTCTGCTGCTCCTCGTGGAACGCATCGAGCCTCGCCAGCAAGGCCTCCAGGGTCATCGCGGTGAGCCCGCTGACCAGGATACGCCCCGCCTCCATCTCCTCTCCAAGCTGGAGCAGTGCGTTGCGCCGCTCCTCGGTCCACTCCGGGGCCGCCAGATCGATCTGGATTAGCCGCGTCCCCGGATCGCTGCGATGCGCGACGGCATCTGTCCAGCTCACCTCTAAAACAACATGCATCTCGTCTCCTTTCGATGACCGACTCCGGTGCAGGCCATCCCGAACCTCCGATAGGCCGACTCCGTTGTCGGCAAATATGGGGTCCACCCTCCTTATCCCAAGAAGTATCGGGGAATTGCAATGCCGATTATGGGCTAAGAAGAGAGCTCACGCAGCTCTCTCCCGGGATCTTCAACATCGTCCCTTCGTCACAGTAACCCCCGGTTCTGCGTTGGGGTCGATTCCGCTGCTCTCCACGCAGCTTCCTCCACCCCTCCGCCACTGGAGGGTTTGCCTGACCCCGGCTTATCTGCACGCCGGGACGGTGCTCGTGTTGCACCGTATCGAATCAGGACTTGCGCTTCGGGGGGCAGGATCTCCTGCACAGACCCCCCGATTGTGCCCCGAGGCCCCTACCGAGCCGGATCACCCGCAGTACGGGGACCCGGACGAGCAACCACCGGAGACACCCGGGCTCGGTTCTCCCGAACCACAGGCGCACTCACGTGGTTGTACGACGATGGCGGCCCGGACCAGCTCGAGCGCCTGCTCGAGCCCGACCCTCTCCCTCGAGGCGGTCTTCGCAATGAAGCCGCCCTTGTGGGCGAAGGTCGCCTCTTCCCGGCCCTCGAGCCGGGAGAAGTCGATCCGGGAGTCATCGTCGTAGCGGTAGAGCGTCCAGCCGGGACCGCGGTTGTCGTAGACAACGCTGAATGCGGTCCCGGGAGCCGAACGCTCCCGCCACGTCTCGGTGCCGACGGTGTCCTCGGATTCCAGGACGTAGCCCTGGACACCGTCAACTTCGACAATGCGGCAGAGGCTGTCGAGGGCTTTCACCCTCTTCAGATTCTCCACCGCTCCGTCGAGGAGGCCTTTGCCCACCAGGTGGAGTACCTCGGGCAGGCTGTTCGGCAACAGCCAGCCCGCAGGCAGTTCGGGGTGGTACGTAGCGACCTCCCAAACCGTCTCCGCCTGGAAGAGCTGGAGGAGAGCTCCCTCCAGCGGCGAGTGGAGCCGGAACACGACCTCGGGGGTCGTGCCCAAACTCTTCGCCAGCTGGAAGGGACCCTTTGAGTCCGCGACCCGGAGCGTTTGGAACCACTTCGTGATTCTGAACGCCTCGAACACGGACTCCCCCTCCCACTCGAGCTCCCGCACGAACAGGGACAGAGTGCACTCCGCCGCTGCATCGCGCTGGAACTGGTGGTGGTCGTAGCTCTGGCACAGGGGGGAGAGCTCCCCCCCGACGTCCAGAACGATGACCTCGGGGTCCGCCAGCTCCTCCTCGGTGGGCTCCCGGCGTTCGACGACCCTGATCCCGGGGTCGATGGCCAAGGCCACCGCCACCGAGAGCAGGTCGTCGAGATGGGCGTCACCCGGGTGGGTGACGACCTTCTTTGCCATCTCAGCCCTCCAAACGAGAAGCATGGGAACGTCGCATCGGGGCACATCGCCGCACCAGCGCAGCAATGGGCTCGGAGACGATACGACGCTCCGTTAGATTGGGTAGTTTTCCGACATGCCCGGGTCACCGAGGATTCCCGCCTTACCTCGGATGGCGGGTCGGGTTCGACTACCCACGAAAGGGCTCCTTGGACTCTGTGCCTCGGGTCTTCGCCGAGGGGATGGTCCAAGGAGTCGTGGATCGAACTCACCAACTCTTCATAGTTCTTATAACTATCTAATAGGATTGATTTTTGCTACTGCCAGGGCGGGTTCCGCCCCCTGAGGAAAGAAGCGATGCGCAGTCCTTCACGAGGTAGTCATCCCCGTTCCGAACCTGTGGCGCTCCTGCAGACCTGGTGACTGGCCAGTCACCACAGGAGTCCGAGATCCTACCCTACCCAAGGGAATCGAACCCGTTCAGGTAGGACCTCCACACCGCTTCCCTCCTCAGAGGGCAGAACCCGTTCCTGCTCTCGGAAGGGGGCGCCACGACTGGAGTCATCCGGAGAGGGGGTCATTCCCCTCCTTCAGACTTGAGGTGGACGACTTGCCACGTGACCAACGCGCCAAGCCGCCTCCCAGCAGCGGGTATGCCCCCAACGGGCGACCTAGTCACCTAGATCGTGGGGAGTTGAACCCCACACCCTACCACTTTCGTGGCGCCCCCTTCCGGGGACAGGAACATGCCGGGCTCCCCATTCCCGGCTCCTGCGGACTACCCTTCGCGCCGATGATCCCATTCTCATGGTACATCGGCGGCCGCAGGCCCGCTCCGTTTCACCCACCGGAGGCTTTTGGTGGGTGGTCCACGAACTCCCTTGTGCCCTCGTCGTGGATCCGAGGGGGGACACCGTCAACGCTTCCATTTAGTCCCAACGCCGTTGCGACGTGGGAACCCCAGCTAGGGGGGCTGATTTCGACGGTCGCCGCTGCTGGAGAGTCTGCTGACTGCGACAGCGGTAACGCAGTCAGAGGGCAGTTTAGCGACATGCCCAGGTCGTCGAGGGTTCCGCCTTACCTCGAATGGCGATCGCCGAGGATTCCCGCCTTGCCTCGGATGGCGAACCACTTTGTTTAGCCCGGATGGTTACCCCGGGGAGCGGCATTTGGTGGTACCCTTTTCAGGAGCTGGGCACCCATCCCGCGGATGGGGGGTCTTTCGACCATTTCCCAAAGGAGACCCTACTTCGAGCCCACCAGTTTCCGGCCTCTGGACGGCACCCCACCGTCCTATCCGTGGTATTTGCTCCCTAGGCGCCCCGCATCGTCCCTCCTCGAGACTATCGGTGGCGCCCCACGGACCCGCCTCTTTACCCGTACCGAGGTCTTCCGGTACGGTCGCGCGTCGGGTGGGAGAGAGCCCCGACTCAGCCCCGTGCCGCGCTGCACGGAGACCCAAGCAGAAGAGAGTAAACTCTCTCTGCTCAATATTCTTATACCATGGCAAACGAGGCGTTTTGCGCTAAGAAAGGGGTACCGTACCCGGTACCCAGATCTTCCGCTCCTACTTCTCATCCTCCTCGGGACGGAAGATCCACTCTTCGGGCCTGGTCGTCATCCCCGCCACGAAGGCGAGGGCAAAGGCCAGGAGGAAGAGTCTCAGCATCAGTGCTCGGGCTAGCCGCCTAGCCCGAGCGCCTCGTCCACCCCGGACTCGAGAGAGCCCGGGGCGTCGTCCTCATCACCCGGGCCACCGTCGGCCCGGATGATACAGATGCTCGTCCCCTTCATATCGCCTCCTTTCGTCGGGCCCCCTTGGGGATGTCAAGGGACCCGTCCTCATCTTTCTTATAACGTTACGGGCTACCCGCCTCCCCTCGATACCTGATACACTGCACGCAGCACATAGGAGGTCCTGGATGGCCAGGCTCGATCCCCGAGAGAGCTTTGACGCACTCAAGGAGGGGGTTACCGAGGCGGTCCGTGGCACCTTCCCTATCGAGGGCGGCAAGCACGTCCTCGAGCTGGAAGATGTCCAGATCGACGACAATGTCTCCAGCGCGGACTTCACGGCTCAGAAGGCGGCCAAGCTGAGCCAGCGTACCTTCGGCATCCCGGTCAAGGCGACCATGGTGCTTCGGGACAAGGCGACGGGGGAGGTGATCGACAGGTCCACCCAGCGTATCGCTAACTTGCCCAAGATCACGAACCGGTACAGCTTCATCGTCAACGGTTCCGAGTTTCAGGTGGAGAATCAGTTCCGGCTCCGACCCGGGGTCTACACCAAGGTCAAGCAGAACGGGGAGCTGGAGAGCTTCTTCAACATCAAGGGTAGGCCGCTCCACGTCGGCTTCAACCCGGAAGCGCGGAAGTTCCATGTCCAGCTGGGTGGTGCCAAGCCTCCGCTCTACCCCATCCTCAAGGCGATGGGGGTGAGTGACGACACGTTGCAGCAGGCGTGGGGCAAGGAGATCCTGAACGCCAACAAGCTGGATACCAGGGGCCGGCCCATCCCGACGGGGAAGGTCATCAAGGACTTCGCGGCACGGGTCGATCCGAAGGCCACCTTTCGCGATGAGCAGGAGGCGGCTGGCGTGATCCGGGACAAGCTGGAGAGCTCCTACCTGCATCCGGAGGTGACCCGGCGTACCCTTGGGGCTCCGATCGATAGGATCAATCAAGATGCGTTGCTCCGCTCCACGGGTCGGCTGCTCGGGATCTCCCGGGGACAGGAGCGACCCGATGTTCGAGATAACCAGATCTTCAAAGACTTCTATGCCGTAGAAGACTACATGAAGGAACGGATCGAGGGGACACGGCCGGTCATCGAGCGGAGGGTTCGTAACAATCTGGATCGGAAGGCGCGGGTCCGTGACATCGTGGGGCCCGACACCTTTGGCCGCCCCGTCAATGACTTCTTCAGTCAGGTCTCCCTGGCCAACACGGCACAGCAGACCAATCCGCTACGCATGATCGGGAACCATATGCGTACCACCATCGCCGGGGAAGGCGGCGTGGCCGATGCCAACCGGATCACCGAGGACGCAAAGCTGGTGGACCCGTCCCACTTCGGTGTCCTGGACCCGTTGGACACACCGGAGGGTATCAACACCGGGGTCGCGCTCCAGCTCAGTCTCGGTGCGCGGAAGGTGGGTAACGCCCTTCAGATTCCGCTGATCAACGCGAAGAGTGGGAAGACGGAGTTGGTCTCGGTGGAGCGAGCCCATGACAGCACCGTGGCTCTGCCCGACGCGGTGCGGCGCACCAAACGTGGCTTCGTCCCTGCCGAGGGCGGAATGGTGCTGGCCAGCATACCCGGGAACGATGTGAGGCCGGTACGGATGCGGGACGTGCAGTACATCGTCCCGAAGTCGGCGCAGATGTTCGGACTGGCCACCAACATGGTCCCCTTCATCAACAGCGACAGCCCGAACCGGGCTACCATGGCGGGTCGCCACATGTCCCAGGCCGTGCCCGTGGAGCACGGCGAGGTGCCACTGGTGCAGGCCGTCATCGGCAAGAAGCCGCTGGTGGATCTGGTCGGGAGCTTTGCCTCGCATCATGCACCACAGGCCGGTGAGGTGGTAGGAGTCACCGAGGATGCGATTACGCTTCGGACCGGGGATGGGAAGAAGGTCGATGTCCCGATTTATAATCACTACCCACTGAACGACAAGACGGGGTTCATGCATAGCACACCCACGGTGAAGGTGGGGGAAAGGGTGACCGAGGGTCAACTGATCGGGGACACCAACTTCACCAAGGGGGGTCAGTACGCACCCGGAAGAAATCTGTCCACGGCATATCTACCATGGAAGGGTCTCACCTTCGAAGATGGGGTCGTGCTGAGCGACAGCGCGGCGCAGAAGATGACCTCGGTGCATATGCACCGGCCCGGGGTCTCGTTGCGGAACGCATCGCTGGACGGGAAGCAGAAGTATCAGGCATATTTCCGCAACCGGATGAGCAAGGATCAGGCGGCCAAGCTCGACGATACCGGTGTGGTCCAGGTGGGGCAGCGCGTGAAGCCGGGGGACACCTTGGTCGCGGCGATGGCGGAGCGCAAGCTGACCACGGAGGAGCAGAAGCTGCAGCTGCTGCATAAAAGCATCGTCAGCCCGAAGAAGGACATGGCGGTGACCTGGGATGAGGACCATGAGGGGGAAGTGGTCGGGGTCATGCGGCGACGGGATCGGGTCGAGGTTCACGTCAAGACCCGAGAGCCGATGCAGGTCGGCGATAAGCTGGCCGCGGCGCACGGAAACAAGGGAATCGTTACCGCTATCCTTGCCGACCCCGAGATGCCGCAGACCAAGGATGGGAAGCCCATCGACATCATCATGAACCCGCTCGGTGTGGCGGGGCGCATGAATGTGGGTCAGCTCCTGGAGACCGCGGCGGGGAAGGTCGCGGAGAAGCGGGGGAGGCCGGTTCAGGTAGAGAACTTCACGGTCCAGGACAACCTGGAGCATGTCTCGAAGCTGCTCAAGGAAGAGGGGTTGAAGGAGAAGGAGGATCTGATCGATCCGGCCACGGGCCGGACCATTCCGAAGGTGTTCACCGGGAATCAGTACGTGTTCAAGCTCGAGCACCAGGTGGACAAGAAGATGGCGTCCCGGGACCGTGGCGCCTACGACCACAACCTGGTTCCCAGGGGTGGTGGGAAGCACGGGGCGCAAGCATTCGGTGCTCTGGGTACCTACGCCATGTTAAGTCACGGGGCGCGGGCCAATCTTCGCGAGGCCAATACCTGGAAGAGCGACAAGAGTCAGGGTGGTGTCCGGGATGAGCTCTGGGGGGCGCTGCAAGCCGGTGAAATGCTGCCACCGCCTCGTCCCACCTTTGCCTACAACAAGTTCCTCGGCTACCTCAGGGGTCTCGGCGTGAACATGGAGGGGGACGGCAATAGTCTCAATCTGGTTCCGTTGACCGACAAGGACACGCTCGAGATGAGCAGTGGGGAACTGCGTGATGCCGGCAGGATGATCCGGATGAAGGATCAGAAGCCGGAGCGGGGCGGGCTCTTCGATGAGAAGATCACGGGAGGAATGGATGGAAAAAGGTGGAGTCACCTGACCCTGGCCAAGCCGATGCCCAACCCGGTCTTCGAACGGGCCATCATGAGCCTGGCCGGGATCCGGGCCCCAGTGTACCAGAGCATCATCGCTGGCCAGGCCGGGGTATCCGACGACGGCAACGTGGTGACCGAGTCCGGCAAGGCCGGGGTGACCTATGGTCCCGCCGCGGTCGGCAAGATACTGGACCGGATCGACGTGAAGTCGGACCTGGAACGGGAGAAGGCTCGGCTGCCCAAGCTGAATGGCCAGCTCCTCAACGAGACCCGGCGCAAGGTGAAGTATCTGCAGGCGCTGGACCGGCTCCAGATGAAGCCGACCGACGCCTACATGATGCGGCACGTCCCGGTCCTGCCCCCCGCGATGCGCCCCATCGCGATCACGGAGGATGGTCGGCTGCAGACCGACGATCTGAACGAGCTTTACAAGGGGCTGGCCCTGGTGAACATGAAGGCGGGCCAGTTCCCGCCAGGCACCCCGCAGTCCTTGATCACGCCGGTCGAGGCCGACATCTATGACCACCTGCGCTCGTTGACCGGTGTCGGCGGGCATCTCAACAACAAGTTCTCCGGCATCCTCCAGACCATCGCCGGCAAGGGCTCTCCCAAGGAGGGCTACGTCCAGAACGTCTTGCTCAAACGGAAGCAGGATCTGACGATGCGCAGCACCATCGTGCCCAACCCCAAGCTGGGGCTGGACGAGGTGGAGCTGCCGCGGAAGGCAGCCAAGGAGATGTACAAGCCCTTCGTGGTCCGCGAGCTCCGTCGTACCGCCGGTGTCGGTCCGCTCGAGGCCAAGAAGATGGTGGACGAGAATGACCCACTGGCTGTTCGAACACTGGACCGCGTGGTCCAGGAGCGGCCCGTCATGCTCAAACGGGATCCAGCGCTGCACCGGTACAGCGTGCAGAGCTTCAAGCCGCGCCTCACCGATACCAAGACGATCGGGATACATCCGTTGGTGTGTTCCGGATTTAATGCCGATTTCGATGGGGACCAGATGTCTGCCTACGTCCCGATCTCCAACGAAGCGGTACACGAAGCCGAGGCCATGTTCCCGAGCCGCAACCTGTTCAGCGCGGCCACGCACCGGGTCATGTACACCCCGGACAAGGAGATGCAGGTCGGCCTTTACATGGCCACCGAGGTCGGCAAGAAGACGAACCAGAGTTTCAAGACGGAGTCCGAGCTGGAACGGGCCCACGCACAGGGGAAGGTGGGGTTGACCGATGTGGTCAAGGTGACCGGGGCGGACGGGAAGCCGACCCGGACCACGCTGGGTCGGCTCCGGGTGAGCAAGGAGCTCCCGGAGGAGCTCAGGAAGCCCGTGCTGTCCGACCTCCAGTACCGGCTTACCAAGGGGGAGCAGGGCAAGCTGTTCCAGCGAATGGCCCAGCTCGACGGTGAGGGCTACCCGGAGCGGACGAACCGACTCAAGGATCTGGGCAACGAGGTCAGCACGTCCGAGGGCTTTACCCTGGGATTGGAGGACATGAGGCCGCACCGTGAGATCCGGGACCCCCTGCTCCGTGCGGCTGCCACGAAGACATCCAGGCTCGATTTGAGCAAGCCCGGAGACGTGCAGCAGTACGTCGATGCCTTCGCCGAGGTGTCGGGGAAGCTGGACTCCGCCCTCAAGCAGGCAGCCCGGGACCCCAGGAACCAGTCCCAGTTGGCGCGGCTCGAGGTGGCGGCGGGGATCAAGGGCAACGGGTACAAGCAGCTGGTGGCGGCACCCGTGCTCTTCGTGGACGGGAAGGGCGAAGTCGTCCCCAACGCGGTCCGCCGTTCCTATGCGGAGGGCTTGCGGACCATGGACTACTGGTCGGCCACCAGCGGCGGGCGCAAGGGCATCGTGCAGAAGGTGCAGAGCGTCCGGGAACCGGGCTACCTGACCAAGATGATGATGAACTCCACCATGGATCAGATGGTGGATACCGAGGACTGTGAGACCGCGAGGGGTATCGGGTTGCGTGTGGAGGACCCCGACGTGCTCGGACGCTTCACCGTTGCTCCGGTCAAGCTGGGCCGGGGCAAGGAGATTCCGGCAAATACTCTACTGACCGATGATCTGGTGACCAAGATCCGCAACAACAATCCTCGGGCGCGGGTCGTGGTGCGCTCCCCGATACGTTGCGACCACCATACCGGGGTCTGTGCGAAGTGCATGGGGCTCACCGAATCCGGAAAGCTGCCGGACCTGGGTACGAACGTGGGTGTGCTGGCTGCCCAGGCACTGGGGGAGCGGGGCACCCAGCTCGCGCTGCGGAGCTTCCATTCAGGAGGAGTTTATGAGGGCAAGGAGAGCGCGGAACAGAGCCTGGCTGCTGCCGGACTGGACCGGGCTACCTCTCTCCTCTACCTTCCGCAGAAGGTAAAGGATTCAGCAACGTTGGCCACGAAGGAGGGGACGGTGGAGGCAATCAAGAAGGACCCTGCCGGTGGGCACAGCGTCATGATACGGGGTACCCGACACTACGTTCCGGCCGGCACGGCGCTGACCGTGAAGGCGGGTCAGGCGGTCCGTAAGGGGGATCCGATCACGACCGGGTACATCAATCCACACCAGCTGCTGCCGCTGGCCGGGGTCAACCGAACCCAGGGTTTCCTGGCACAGCAGCTCCACAGCATCTACGGTAAGGAGGGTATCCGACGTCGCAACTCCGAGCTCCTGGTCCGGGCCATGAGCAACGTGGCCGAGATCGAGGACTCCGGGGACCACCCTGCGCTGCTGCGCGGCGATCTGGCCAGCACGCCTGCCGTGGCTCGGTGGAACCGGGAGCATGCTCAGGAGAAGGGGGTCAAGTACAGCCCTGTGCTCCGAGGTGTGAAGCTGCTCCCGCTCGATGTCCAGGAGGATTGGATGGCGCGGCTCAACCACACCAGGCTCAAGAGCACGTTGACCGAGGCCGCACAGCAGGGCTGGACCACCGAGTTCCACGGCACGCATCCGGTACCCGGCCTGATCTCGGGGGCCTCCTTTGGTAAGGGGACTCCGGAGAAGCCTTGGCGCTACTGATGCGGAACGCTATGATAGGGTGGGAGGCGCGATGCACCCAGCAACGATGCAATCCTTCTTCGAGGAGCTCGGCGAGATCGAGCGGTACGGCATGCTGAGCAAGGTGGCGTTCAATCCGATGGGAGTCGCCAATCTGGCACGGACCAGCTGGAAGATGGTGCGGAGCCCGGTGCAAGCCGGTACCATGCTGCAGGCTCTTTTCCGGCGGGGCATGGTCGGGTTACCGCAGGAGGCCGGGCTGGGTCAACGGATCGGAGCCGGGGTAAAATCGCTCTGGGGGCGCCCCGAGGGTCGAGCCGCATTGATCGGGGCTGGCGGTGCGGTCGGCGCTGGTGGCCTGGGCACCGCCTTCATGGCGGGTCGCGGTTCGAGGTAGCATCGTGCCGCCGCCGAGTCGAAATAGTCCGACGCAACGCGGCGTCAGCGCGGTCCTGATCGAGGAGGCCCGCATCCTCAACGTAGACATGCTGCATTGGACCGTGACGGCCCGCACCAAGTACACACACCGGATCATCCAGGATCTCCAGGTTGGCGCACCCTATCTCCACTACAATAGTGGGGAGGGGATCTATGCCATGCCGGAGGTTGGCAGCATCGTGAAGCTGTGCATGCCCAGCGATGGTTCTCCCTTCATCCTCTGCTTCGTGACCACGATGGAGCGGGAGGGCGCGGAGGGTATCGGAAGCCAGGCCGACGCGGAGAACGTGGAGACCGGACCCGGGTCCGAGGTCACGTTTCGAGCGGGCCGACCCCGATTGCAGCAGGGCGACATCATGATGCGGGGCCGGGACGGGAACCAGATCTGGTTGCAGCGGGGCGGGTCCGTGATAATCGGTTCCAGTGGAGTGTCGAAACGTTTCTACCTTCCCATCGGCAACGTGATCCGGGACATGTGTGAGAGCTACCAGATGCTGGCTGGAGGCGGGGAGATCTCGTGGCGGGTCCACCGCTCCGACGAGGATCCGGAGAACGAGGCCAAGGCCATACTCAGCATCGGTGCCAGGACCAATGCTCAGGATGAGCACGACGTTGCCATGCTCCAGCTGGGGGGAATGGCTGACGACGTGCGGATCCGTGTCGTGGTCGCGCCGGACGGCATCGACGCCGTCGCGGAGACCGTGGACGGCGAGGCCCGGGTCTTCGATCTCACTATCAACGAGAGCGGGGACGTCGAGCTCGAGGCCTGGGGCGACTGGACTCAGACGATCCGGGGTGAGCGTACCCTGGAAGTACAGGGCAATGACTCGGTCACGGTGACCGGAAGCCGGAGCGTGAGCATCGGCTCCGACCTCTCCGTCGAGGTCTCCGGCTCGCACAGTTTGCAAGCGGGCAGCAGCCGGGAGACGATCAGTGGGTCCAAGGTGATCGACTGCAACAGCATCAAGCTGGGCGGGAACGGGGCGAGTCGGGCCGCGGTCAAGCTGACCCCCTCCCTGATCCTGTATATCCAGAACCATCGACACTCGGTGGAGGGGGCCAGTACTGGCGCACCGCTGACAGCGCCGATGCCCAACGAGTACTCGGCCAGAAAGGTGTTTCTGGATTGAGCATGGATGCACAGGCCCTGGCCGACCTGATCCAGGCCAGGCTCTCCCGTTTGCTGCAGCAGTCGCTGACCGACGTGGTTGTCGGCTTCGACGTTTCCCAGGTGCCACGGGATGATGGTACCATCAGCTACACGGTGCTGGAGAGGCGCGGCACGCGCTCGCTGACCGACGAGGAGATGGAGCGTATGCGGCCGATGGCCCAGGCCATCGCCGAGGCCGTTGTGGAGCACATCACCAGCCATGCTCAGGCCAATGATACGGTGGCCGGGGCGGCGTGGAGGATTTCATGAGCAAGCTGTTCCGGAAGATCGAGGTGCCCGTCGTCGAGAAGACCGCGGCCGAGATCCGGTTGTCGGACACCGCTGACGCCTGGCCCCGAGAGATCCTGCGGGAGGCTCTCGAAAGCAAGCCCTTCCTGCAGGCATACATGGTCTCGCCGGTCATGAAGAGCGTGGACGGGGAGCGCGGGTACGGTGTGGGCTACCTCGAGGTGCAGAGCCGCTCCGCCTTCACGCCCCGCGCCGAGGGGCAGGAGACGGTGGCCGCGGCACACGGTGTGAAGACGGTGCACGTCCCCATCATCATCAAGGGCAGCCGGCTCCAGGAGCTGGACACGTTCATGGACGAGAGTGGCCGGCACTGGCCGTTGAACGAGATCCGGCTGCGCACCGCCCTGTTCCGGTCCCAGATGTTCGACGTGCCGCCGCGGGATGGTGACAACCCCTCGATGCAGGCGTCGCTGCATCCGCCCACGGAGTCCCGGCACTACGGAGACATGAGTGGGGAGATCCACAACAGCACGATGAAGATGGGCTCGGACCGCTCGCTCCTGGCCTCGCTGCTTCCCACCATGACCAAGGAGGCGTTGGGCCGGTTGCAGGCCGAGCTCGGCAAGGACCCGGACCTGCTCCTGTACCTGGCAGCGAACCCGGCGAGCCGGCCCAGCCTGGAGATCCTGAAGACGGCGAGCCCGCTCACAACGGACCAGGTGGTCAAGTTGGCAGCGCGCCGGGTGCCAGACCTGATCCAGGTCAGTCGGCGTGGCGAGACCTACATCTTGAAGACGGCGTCCGTCGATAGCTTCGAGCCGGAGCAGGTGGAGACGGATCGTTTCGAGATGGAGGGGCTCGCGGGTCCCGACATCGTGGAGAGCGTGGACGAGGTGGGGGAGCGCACCGTCTCGACTCAGCCCGTGGTCCGGGAGCAGCTCGAGTCGGATCGAATCGAGCCCATCGAGAGCTTCGGGGAGTACCGGGTCAAGTCCAGGGATGGTCGGGAGCTGATGGGATGGGTCTTCCCCGATGTCATCGGGTTTGACGGAACCACCAAGACCTACAAGCTGTTCACCAACGGATCCGAATGCGGCATCCAGGACCAGATCGTGGGCAGTCTGGTCGGCAAGGGCTCCAACATCATCAGGGCCAATCCACTGGAGCGTGGGGCGGACGGAAAACCGCAGCAGGGCTTCTTCTACCATGTGGCCTCGACCGGCAACGTGATCGCGTTCCAGCCGGTCCAGATGGAAGGCGCGACCCGCACCGAGGAGGGGCCGGTGCTCCTGCTGTGCCATACCTTGGAGGGGGAACCACTGAAGCTGAGCCTGGTCCCGGGCCTCCGCGAGCTGACCGAAGTTGACGAGGACGATGAAGGGAAGACCTACGCGATTCCGGACACGGTGCGTTGGGCCCCGTTCCCGGAGCACGTGATACCCCTGGTGGATCAGGCCGCCGACTTCGTGAAGGAGTCCATGCTCCGGGACGCCTCCATCGTCAGTGTGCGCTCCGACGGCTCGACCTGGAGCTTCGAGGGGGAGCCCCTGCAGAAGATCGGGTCCAGGTGGACCCGGTCCCTGGAGCACAGCGATGCCATGTTCCTGGCGGTGGGTCTGGGTCTGTCCGAGTCACGGGCCGCCGAGATGCTGAAGACGGCTAGCAAGCGGTACCGGGTACGGGTCCGGGGTTGCCGCGTCCTCGGTGACGGATCGCAGCATCGGGAGAAGCTGGCCGCGGCCCGCACCGAGGTTCGCAAGCTCTGGGAAGCGTTGCCGCGCACCACGCATCTCGTGAAGGAGGCCGCCGCGTTCCAGGACGTGTCCACGGTGGATCACATCTTGTCCCTGGGCTTCCTCAACCCGGAGAACGTGCGGCTCTTCGTGCAGTACCTGCCCGCGCTCGAGGAGACCGTGAGCCGGCTCGCGCATCTCCTGCTCGCGTCCCGTCTGGGTCTGGACGAGGTTCCGGAGAGCAGCGCGAAGAGCGCGATGGAGCGGCTCGACGAGGTCTGCCGCGGTCTCCGTACCCTGCTCCTGTCCCAGGAGAAGGTGGCGGCGGAGACCTTGCAACCGCTGGCTGCGGCCAATCGGAATCGGGTCCGCTCCCTGCTATCCGCCTAGAACCCTGTCCTCATCCTGTGCTACGCTCCTCCTGACATGGTCAAGCACCCCGCTGTCTACTACGCCAAGTACTACGTCTCGAGGCGTTGCCACACATCGCTGGCCATCGCCGAGATGCTCACCATGCTCGATCTGGGTGGGATGACTGAGAACGACGTGACGGAGCTGGAGCGGGGCATGCGCTTCCCGATCCCGTTCTGCCCGGCCTCCCCCGACCATTACCCGTCTCAGAGCTTCCTGCGGATGGAGGGCATCCAGGAGGCGTGGCAGAACACTCACGACATGGCTCGGGCCAAGGCCATTCTGGAGGAGCCCGAGCTGCGGCAGGCCATGGAGAGCATGATCCTGTCTCCGGTTCGGCCCGAGGCCGCGGTGCGCCGGCTCCAGATGCGATTCGGGTCCATGATCCGGCCCGAGGTCTATCGGCTGTTCGAGCACTACTTCTGGAACCGCAGCGCGATGAGCGCGCTGGATTGGGGCGAGTTCGTCGGGCAGCGCCAGACCCCGAACCAGGAGTGGCTCCGGATCGCGTTGAACACGAAGGACTCCGCCGGCCTCCGGCTCCTCCTCTGGAAGATGGGGATGGCGGACCTGCGCCGGGTCGAGGGGAACCGGGTCTTCACCGATGCCAGGAACCTGGCCCACATGTTCATCCAGCAGATGGCCGACAGACCGGTCGGGGAGCGGCATGCCCGGGCCTTCCTGGCCTATGTCCGAGCCGCCAAGTGGGCCCAGGAGGGGATCGAGGCGACGACGGATGCGACCCAGGACGTGCTGGAGGCGTTCTCCACGTTCCGCATGCGTCACGTCAAGCCGGAGGTGGCCGCGGTCAAGGAGCTGACACGGGGCAATTACACCCCGCCGGCCTCGATGGAGGAGGAAGATGAGGAGATCGTGTTCTAGGCCCTACCCCTATATACACAGGAGCGCACCGTGTCGATAACCGCTACCAGCCCGGACGGGTTCGTCGGCTCGACTCCCGAGACCCAACCCGTCCTGGAGCACCGCATCGCTGCGGACCGCTACCAGACTTTCCTGGTGGAGTACATGGGGTCCGTCGATGATCTGATCGTGCACCTGTACCGACGGGTGCGGGGGACGCCATGGCCCGAGGTCTTCCCTTACCGGATCTGGGACTGTATGATCGAGTCGTACCACCTCGGGGATCCGATGAACGAGTTGAGGGTGGAGTGGATACCGGAGTTTCATGGGTGGTGCCTGACACTCTTCGGCCTGGCTCGGGGCGGCCTCCCCGATGAGACCTTCCTGACCCGGGCCCTGGACAAGGTGGAGCAATGCATCCCGCAGTCCTGAATGGGTTCCGTGACGAGCTGGAGAAGATCGCGCTGGTGACCCGGCCCCCGGCCGGTCTCGGAAGTGTGATTCGGCGGGCGCCGGCCCGGCCCGTACCGAGCGGGAAAACCCAGGAGGAGATCGAACGCTTGCTGCTCCGGAAGAGTCGGTACGCGGCAACACCATCGTCAGCTCCCCCGATGCGGAGTGTGGACACGACCTTTACACGGGGGTGAGGCGATGCCTTTCAAATCGGAGGCCCAACGCCGCTTCTTCCACGCAGCCAAGGCCCGAGGTGAAATCGAGCCCGGTGTGGTGAAGGAGTGGGAGCGGCACACCCCCAAGGACGAGAAGCTGCCGGAGCGCGTCCGATCCAAGGAGGCGGCTCGTGCCTACGGTTTCTGTGACGAGTTGGAGAAGATCGCGCTCACCACAGCGATGTACCCGCCGCCGGCCGCGTTGCGGCTCCTGAATCGTGCCGCGGCACGTAGCGCTCCGAATCTACGTCGTGCCTCCGCACCAGCCCTTCACCAGGAACGAACCGCGTTGGAGCGTGCCGTGGCCCGTACCAATCGGGATGCGATGGGGAAAGCAGCTGGTGAAGGCATGGAGAAAGCTGCGTTGGCAGCGTGGAAGCGCGTCTTGCGGGCGGGGCAACTCGGTGCGGAGGACGTGAGTCGGTTGCTTCAGCATGGGGTTCTGGATTACGGCAAGGAGACAAGGGGTATCCATAGGGGTCTCCAGGGCTTGGCGGAGAGGCATGGAGTGGATCGGCTGCAGCCGTCTGTTCGTGAGCTGGGTGGTGAGCTGGGCAAGAAACTGATGGGGCAGCCATCTCGAGCCAAGGAGGTCGGGGAGCAGCTTCGCCTGGCTCGCATGGGTGAGGGGTACATGTCCGGGGTTCGACCCGTGACGATCAATGTGGGAGGGGCACCCCTTGTTGTCGGCCACCGTCCGGTGACGATAGAAGCACCGTCTGTGAGTCCGATGCTACGGGATGTTGGTGGTCAGAGCAGGGAAAGCCTTGACGCTCTGCTTCGTTCTCACGAAATGGACGAGGCCGTGATCAAGGGCCAGGCGCTCTCAAGAACCGGTTCCCTCGGCAAGGATTGGGTGGTGGAGAAACCGGTCGAAGGCTTGAAGGAAAGAGTGGAGGGTGCCTATTTACACCGTATGCGCCCTCAGATTGCGCAGCTTGCTGAAGAAGGAGTGGCGTTGGGTCCGTTCTCCTCCTCTGCTCTGCTGCGCGCCTTACCAAAAAAGAAGGGCCATGTCGTGCGGGGCGTACACCAGAGTCCTGAAGTGCTGATGCGAGAAAGTACACGTCTTGCCACGCTTCCTCCGGAGGTGCGGGAGCGAATGCTCAAACTTCGGACAGGGGAAGTGGAGACGCTCAGCCCCTTCGGTTTTGTCTATGGTCAGACCCCGACACCGGGGACACGGAAACGTATCCTCAAAGCGTTCGAAGCCGGAGAGATCTAGTACTGAGCTAAGTAGAGGACCCCCCAGTCCTCCTTCCGTCCCCTACTCCGCGAGTGGATCCAGGAAGATCCAGAACTCCGGGGACCCATCGGGGCCGTTGCCCCACTCGCAGAAGTCCCACTCCCCATCGGTGTAGGTCATGACAGGTCCGGGCCAGCACGGTGTGTCGTCCCACTCCTCCTTGATGAACTCCTCGATCTCCTCCCCCTCCTCCGGTTCGATCTCCTGCTCGAACTTGCCGCCGTGGAACACGATGCTGTAGCGGCGCAGGACAACGTTGCCGTGGATCGGATGGTCCATGGCACTCTGCCGCATGTTGGTCAACGTGAACCGATCGCTGAACCAGCCGTTGATACGGTCGATCACGTCGTCCAACCAGGACAGGTTGGCGGCACAACGCTCATCCATGCTCGCCTCCCTTGCCGAAGAGGCG
>Ga0180008_1000352_pt1 | contig 41929 bp, 72 predicted proteins | sample MM_PW_MetaG_FD_121121 | JGI IMG/M metagenome (GOLD analysis project Ga0180008, IMG submission 121121) | Groundwater microbial communities from the Aspo Hard Rock Laboratory (HRL) deep subsurface site, Sweden - MM_PW_MetaG | ecosystem: Environmental > Aquatic > Deep subsurface > Groundwater... | reverse complement strand
CTAAGTTATCGAGCCACCGAAGTCGCCCGTTAAGTATTTATCGAGTATTACCGGAGTAATAAACGAACTGCATTGCGGATGTGGCATGTAGATTTCGGTGTCAGTCGGTAAATAAATACCGCGCCCTTCTCCGTACTTATCGACTTGCGCTAATTTATAGCATTTGTGATTCGTATGATTACCGTGGCGACTGCCGTTTTCGTTAATGCGGACGTACTTAGCGACTTCCGATTGCTTTACGCTATTAGCGCTTGCTACTCGATAAGCCGTATTACCTTCCGTCACAACTAAACGCTTTATCTTCCACGTTTCCGCGTCATATGCTTTCCGCACATCGCGAACCATCGAACCTACGTTATCGCCTCGGATAATTCCACTACGTATTACAGACGCGATAGAGTCACGGATTTCTCCGCTAGTTCCCCATACACGATCCGAAAGGATTAGACCGTCTTCGCCGAATCTGCGGATTACGTAGTCGACCGTACCTTTATTTAACTTTTCGATACTTGCCGTAACCATCGGAACGCCTAGCGCTGATTCCGTTACTTTATTAAGTCCGCTAATTGCGTAGTCAGTCGAATCACTTACGACTTTCTCTAACGCAACTGTTCCGTTAGCACGTAGCGATTTCTCTACGGTATCAAGTTCGCGTAGCAAGCGCGAAAGTCGTTGACGTTTGACCGTGCCGTCTTCTGCGGCAAACTCTGATAGTAATTCCGCTATGTCGCCACGGACACGTCCGACTTCCTTAATTGCGTACGCTACTTGCTTATCGTTTAACTTTCCGTATCCTCGCGCTAGCTTGTCGAAATTATCGTGTAATTCCGCTACATGTTTCATGCGCGGTCAAGCCTTCGCATAACGCGGAAAGATGAACCGTCATAGTCGATTAACTTCGCTTCCTCCGCTAGATAAGCCGTTTGGAATAACCCCGCAAACTCGCGGTACTCCTTCGATATCATCGTCTTATCGACCGACTCTTCGCCGTCCGTATATTTAAAGAACCGCGCAGCATCTAACGCTATTTGTAACGCAAGTTCCGAGGAACTATACGCTAATAAACGGTTAATATCCGTGACAGGTACGTCGGCAGACGCTGAATATCCGAATAACTCGAACGTGTCCGCCATGACGTCAATAGCTGCCGTTTGTAACGCAGGTTGCGCAGTTACGGCGGCAAACCGTTTCGTTAAACGTTCGGTCATCTGTGTTAGCGTCGCCATTTAGCGTACCTCCTATTTCGTATCCTTCGTTGACTTACGTTTTGATTGCGTTGGTTTCTCCGCTGGCTTTTCCGCGTTGGTCGGCGCTGACTCCGCCTTCGCTACCGGCTTTGATTCCTCCGCTATTAATTCGACGTATCCGATTGAAGCGAGGTGCTTTGCGGATTTAGCGTCGATAGAGATTTCCGAGCCTTCGCGATTGCCGTTGACAACCGCGTTTAAAACTCGTACTTTTACGTTAGCCATTCGTTATTAAACCGTGTAAACGTCAGCGTGGAATAGTAACTCCGGTGCTTCGATTGCAGGGAATCCAGCCGCTACTGCACGGAAGATTGATTGAATCGGCTCTTTGTTATCGTAAGCGTCTAAGAAAATACCCGGTTGGAAGTTGTTTTCTACCGTCGGTCCTAGTAAGAAGTTACCTACGCCTTCTGATACGAATACTACGCGGTTAACCGGCATGTACTCGATAGTTTCGTCTAAGCCCGTATAGATATCTTTAACCGTAACTTTGCGTTCAGATACGACTGTGATCGCTGGCAATCCGTTGTCAGATAATACCGCTTGTACATCCGCTTGACTTGCGCGTGAAGCACCTACCGGACGTCCTGCGTCAACGATGATTCCGTTGTTTTTAGCAATCAAAGCGAATACTTCGCGTGATACTAGAATCGCTTGTGGAGCGCGTCCTGTGTTCGTTTCATACGTAGAAGCCCACGTTATTAGGTCGCCCATGATATCGTGGTCTGCGTTAGCCCAGTCGTTAGGCGACGTTAAAGCGACTTTATGTCCCGCAGGTACTCCGAAGTCTACGTTAACTTTTACGCCGTTCTTGTTATACGAGAAAGCGCCTTTAGCGATTGCTTCCATTTTCGCTACTGCGATACGACGTTGAATAGCGTTAACTAAGTCAAGTCCTTTAACCGTTAAGCGGTCAACCATCGCAGATTGTTCCGAGTTGTTACGCGCTTGATTTAACGCTAACAATTCTTCTTCCGTAGCGATGTATTTAAGACCCATCTTAGCGATTTCACCGTGCATTTTAGCTACTGCGTCACGGTCTACTACTGGCGGTTCTGCACCGTATCCGATCATAGCTGCGATATGTTGCGAGTTCTTAATAACGTCGTAAGCGAAATTCGTAGAATATACGTTACGGTTCGGTAAGAATTGGTCGCCTAGCGTTGGTGTTGCGTTACGAACCGACTCGTCCACCAAACCTAATAATGTTTCTTGATTGAATGAATCTAAATGAGATAAACCTGCCATTTTTAAAATCCTCCTAGTAGTTGTTTTAGTTTTTGTGAATTAAAAAAGACGCCTCGTATGAGTGCGCCTAAATCAGATATGGCTTACGTAGAAAAACTTATCTTTAGTTTCTGTTTTGAAAGCCGCTGTAACGTTATCTTCTAGTTTTGCTTCGTAAACTGATCCGCGAATAAGAACTTCTCCGACTACAACGTCGTTTGTGCCGTCAACGTCTACGTCTACATTAAGAATGCTGAATGAATCGTATCCAGTCGGAATTGCACCCGTTGCGTCTGCGTATTCTTCGTAGAAACCGCTTGTAGTATTGCGCATAATAGCCGTACCTACCGGTAACGTTTTGTTTCCGATAACTGATGCGTCTAGCGTTGCGCCACCGTGTACGAATTGGAAGTGTTCAGAAGCTAGAATGTTTTTGCCACCTTTGAAAGCGTCGCGTGATGTATTAAGTGAGTAACCTGCCATTTTTAAAATCCTCCTAGTAGTTGTTTTTTAAAGTAAACCTTTTGCTCGCAATTCTTCGAATCGCTTGCGCCCTTTTTCCTTCAACGTTTCCTGCGTTGCTTGTTGCCTTGTTCCGCCGTTAACCGCCGGGTCTGCCGGTTGTGGTTTAGCCGGATTGTCTTGCGCGAATTCCTCTACGCTTACTAATACGGACGCTTCGTCGTCACCGCTAATATACTTCGCTAGGCGTTCGACTTTATCAGCGTCATATCCCGCTTCACGTAATGCGTTTAATTTGATTTGCGTTAGTTTCTCGGACTGACGTTCAGCCTCGATACGTTCACGCGCTGATTTCTCCGCCTCGTATAACGCCTTGAATTCGTTTGCTTCTTCGAGTCGTTTCGTTTCTGCTTCCGCTTGTTGACGTTCGAACTCCGCTAGTTTCTCTTTCAGCGCGTTCGCCTCCGCAACTTTCTGCTTGAAACGCTCATACGGTATTTTCTGCTCGGGTTGCTGCGCATCTGTCTGCGTTTGTTCCTCCGATTCAGTACCGTTTACTTCTTCGTTTACTTCGCTCATAACGTTTACCTCCGTTTAACGACGTGTAGTCGATTGATAGTGCGGAAGTTTTACGACGTTACGTATCGGTCGATTGTGTTACGTTAGTTACCGCCGACTTCCGTCTGTAAAGCGTCGGCGATACGTTGTCTTGCGATTTGGCAGTATTCCGCTTCGCGTTCTATTCCGATGAATTGGCGACCGGTATTAATTGCGGCGACTGCGGTGGTTCCGCTTCCTATGCAATTATCGAGAATTACGTCACCTTCGTTTGAATACGTCCGTATTAGGTACTCAAATAATTCCGTTGGTTTCTGTGTTGGGTGTAAGGATACGCCATTACTCGGAGGCTTGAAGGATAATACTGACGTCGGTGTTTTGTGCGTATACGTCTTAGGCAACTTCTTTAGTCTTATCCCGTGGTCATTTACACCGCTCGTTTTGTTACTTGCCCCACCACCCTTATACGGTTTTTCTAACGGCTCTTTTTGTGGGTTGTACGTTATCTTTCCGAATCCCTTTTTCGCAAATATGAGTATATTCTCATGACGCTTCATAGGCTGTACATTCGCTAACTGCGGTTGCCTGCCGAATGTTTTATCCCAAATTAATTCGTACCGAAATAAAGCCATTTTAGACGATATTAATGCGGTAGTAAACGGCTGACTTGCGGTTAATACAATAGCGCCGTTATCTTTTATTATTCTTTCATATTCCGCCCACAACGGCTCGAACGGGATTATCGTATCCCATTTACATTCCGTAGTGCCATACGGCAAATCGCAAAGAATCATATCGACCGACTTATCCGATAACTTCCGCATTTCTTCAATAGCGTCACCTTGCGTAATTTTATTCAGCATTACGTTGCACCGCCTCTAACTCGCGCAATGCCTTCGTAGCTTCTCGTGCCTCACGTTGTAACGCCTTTAATCCCGTTAGTGCCTCCGATACGTCTACCTCGACTTTTACGTTTAACTTGCCTACTTCGCGCGACTTATTGCCCGCCATACTCAACGCCTCATTTCGTTTGTGTCGGAAGTTTAACGACGTTACGCATCGGTCGTGTATAAATTAAAATATTTAAACCTTACCGTTGACTTCCGTTTCTAACCGTGCTACTATTCTTATAAGATAATAAGAAAAGGTGGTGGCAACATGGCGAAAGCGTATACGCAAAAAGAAATAACTAAAATAGAGTTACTTTTATCTAAAGAAGAAGCCGAATTACTTGCTGATTTTTTAGAAGAAAATGAAAGTGACGTAGTATTAAAAACCATTATGGTTGAATTGAAAAACGCTTTATATAAATAAGTTTAAGAGAAAAGACGTCGATTAAAGGCGTCTTTTTCTATTCCGTGTCGCCTTCGCTATACGGATCTTGTTGCGCTTGCATACGCTTCAAGTCGCCCGCAATTTCCTCACGTTTAGCCGCCGTGTTTTCAACGCCTGCTCGCGATAATGCACCTGCTTGTGATTCCAAGCCCGCCGTCATTTCGAGCGTGAGCAAATCGATTAAGTCTGCGCGGTTATCCGGTAGTGGTAACGCGAATTTAATTTCGTGGTCGTAGTTGTCGCCTATTAACGATAGCGCGGCTTTGTCGTATGCGAACGTCTTAGCCGTCTTCGCACGCTCCTGTAAATATCGTACGGACTTTTCGTGTAACTCCGTAAGACGCGGACCCCACGTTAACCAATGCTCCTCGGTGTCTTGGATGATATCGTGAAATACAATACGCATGGCATCGTTATTCATACCACCGAAATTCAAGTCGCCGATTGCCGATTGAGGTAGCGAAGTTAATTCGTACATCGTCGCTTTCGTGCGCTCGATAACCGCCTTATGTGCTTCATTCCAACGGAATCCGCCTTCGACTTTCTTTAAGTCCGGTTGACTGTCACCACTACCGTTGATAGCGACTAATGCGCCTGCTGCGATTTCTAGTTTATCCGCTGTTCCGGGTGCTGCGTTGATTAACGCCATGACTCCGAACATTTCGAATTTCAGCGAGTCAATCGCGTCTTCGTTCATCTGATTCAGAATCGCGGATAGCGCTTTGATATCGTCGAATTCTTTCGACATTGCCGGCTCTCCCGCTAAGTCTTCAATCGGCACTAATACAACGGGTAGGAACGGTAAGCCCATCGAAGCCTTCTCCGTGATTACTTTTACGCGTTTTAACTCTGCGTTGTAAAGACCTTCCGATAACCAACATTCTCCGTCGATCATTTCGAACGTTTGCTTCTGATAAAACGTTTCACCGTCAATCATCCGCTCTCTTACGAAGTGGCATGCGATTAAATCTTCGAAGTCATCTTCGGAATAAATCGGAAACGTTTCGGTATCCGGGTGCCATACCCATTTAAGGCGACCGTTCGTCGGATTGAATAGGATCTTCACCGCTACACGTCCGGCAATTAAACGGTCGCGCGCCGCTTGTATTAAGCGAGCCTTAGCGTTGTTCTCTCGGCGCAACTGCGTAATAATCGCCTCTAACGCTTCCGCACGTCTGTACTCCGCTTGTTGTGCGGGCGAATCCTCTGCGCCTAACCTGCGCGCCTTTGCGTCGATTCCGTGTGCGCCCGACATTTGCCACTTCGCCTTTTTGCTAACGAGTAGGCGAGCGTAGTTACTGACAAAGCGCGTTGGGTCGTAGTCAAGTCCGGGTGGTCGCGGTACGTCTTCCGCGCGTACTAATTCGTCTGACGCGCCTTTATGCTGATAGCCGTCGTAGTACAGGTAATTGCGGTATTGCGCTTGCAAGCGTTGATGTTCGGTTGCTCCGATTGCTTGCGAGAATGGAGCGAATAATAAGTCGTCTAGTGACTCCGGTGCTAATATGTTGAAATCTGCCATCGTGCGCCTCCTTTCGTTTTCTTAGTTACCATCGTGAACCTCGATTAACTGTCCGAACAACAACGTTATTTGACTTCGCTATTTTAAACGCGTCTGATAACGCATCCGGTCCATCGTCGTTATTATGATTCGGATAAAGTTCGAGCATTTCGAGTAATAAGCGTTGATCCTTTTTAAAACGTATGCGACCGGCTTTAATGTCCGGTTCTAACGATTCAATACGTAATTGCTTGCGTATCTTTTGTTTAACTTGCTTTAAGCGTGTATTTGCGGGATATCCTACGCGTTGTAACGCTTTACCTAATTCGTCTGCGAAGTATTCTTGGAAAGCCTGCGATTCTACCGCTAATGCTTCGTATTGATAATGAAGAGTTCGACTTACGATATCTTTCATGAATTCGTCCGGCTTCGCTTTAACGATATGAGCGTCTACTACGTAGCAAATATCCGTTGAGTTCCGTTTCGCCAGCGTAATGATTGCCGAGTAATCTCCGCGTGTTTTTCCCATCGCTAAATCGACGGCAGCGTAATATGTGAATTCACCGTTTTCAATATCGCTATCCGTGTAGTAAACGAAGTCTTCCGCTTTGAACACTTGCGATTCCTCGTCGACCGGATTACCGAGGTACTCTTGATTGAACGCTCTAGCGCCCATTGCTTCGAGTTTTTCCATGAAATACTTATACGAATACTTTTCCGCCCATAATACGGACGAGCCTCGCAGCATAGCATCTTCATTCGTTTTAAAAAACGCCTCTGCGTTAATGACTGCGTTCGGATCATCCGCGTTATATAACTTCCGCCATTCGTCCCATAAGTCTTCGCGTTCAGACCACGACAATATAGCCGGAAACTTACGCGACGTGAAATCCTTACGCTTCGTAATAACGTGATTTAAAAGACTGTCGTAGTGGACTATCGTCCCCATATAGATACAACGCCCGCCGAAATCTAATGCCTCTAACATTTCCGAACGGAACCACCGTAAGTTCTTTGCACGTAGTTCCGGTGTATTCGTATTGTCGCCGGATTCTAAATCGTCGAGAATGAAAAGTCCGGGGCGGTCGGATAGATGGCGTAGTCCGCGCATCTGCGTACCGATACCCTTCGCTTCTACCTTCGTACCTGTTGACGTTATGAATTCGTATTTATTATCGATTTCGTTCATAGATGGCTTCGGATGCAATAAAGAACCGAAGTCCTCACGTAGCTTATCGTTAAATTTTAATTGATTAACCGTCCACTTGATAAAGTCGCCCGCTACGTCCGTCGTTTCCGACACTTCAATAATGTAGCGCTGAAGACGGTATACGATTTGATGACATAAATAAGCGTTACTTAAATACGCCGTCTTCGCATGCTTACGTCCTACCGACCAACCGATATGCGTATCGATATTCCCCTTCGTTACCTCGTCGAGAAGTCCGCATAATTCCTTATGGAAGTCCGCAGCGCCTTCTAATGTTTGAGGCGACGGTATTAAATTCGATACGTTGGCGTCATTGCGTTCACCGCTGAAATATTCGTAAGTAAAGTAAAGTACGTCATATTCTCCGCGATGCACACGTTTCAGACGTTTTAACTCACGTCCCGTATCGAGCATTTCCGCTTTTAGACCGTCAGTTAAAACGCCCTTTTCGAAACCTTTTCGTAGCTTATCGAATTTCTCCGTCAGTAACTCAATACGTTCAGCGCGCGCTTCAAACGCAAGCCATTCGCCATCTACATACGCCATTTAGCGCGCACCTCCTTATTCGTCTTTTAATAATTCGTCTAATTCCGCTAGTTCTTCCGTGATTTGTTCGTTTGATTTCGCGCCACCTTGCGTAATTTCTACGCTGTGTTCCGACTTGATGAAGCCCATCATCTTCGCGTAAAGATCGAGCGCTTTCGATGAAGGAACTCCGTTAGTACCTTCGATAGAGCGTATTAACTGTTTCGCAAATATACCGACTGCATCCGAAAGGTAATCCTTCGCGATTTCCTTCTTGAATTCGATGAACGCTTGATTCTCCTTGCGCCAACGGTACAAAGAAATACGGTCAACTCCGACTTCCTTCGCTATCTGTTCCTGCGTACGTTGTTCAGCCGTCGGAAGCATTTCGTTTTCTAATAGAAGATACGCTGCTTTCTGCTGTGCTACCGTAAGTGACTCCGATAGTTTATCGCGTCTTGATTTCGCCATGTTATCGCCTCCTGTTCCGTTTTAATTCGTTATGCTACCGCTTGGTGTCCGGCAGTAGCGCATAATAAAAAGCACTACCGAAGGGGTAGCGCTTTGATTCCGTATGTATTCCGTTGAGTGTCCGGGTTTAAATTTCTGCAAGAAAAACGCTGACGTAAGGTGACGCGGCTCTGAAATTCCGATGGCGCCCCCATTTTCGCAGACATGACCGCTTGAATACCGTCTGCATATCTATGCAATCGTAGCTTCCCATAATTAACATTATGTCAACTAGATTAATCTCGAACCCTATCCGTATCAACGTTTCGCAACTGCCACTAATTTAACGAATATACATCGTTTATGCACACGCCTTCAACGCAGTCATACCGTACACTTACGTTTAGTAAGCGAACACACACGAGCATACGTAATGTATACGCTATGCATACGCTATTTGACGAGAGTAGCCGGTTTTCATCGGGCTGTCCGCGGTGAACGGCTCGCCTAATTAAACGATACTACCGCTGTCCACCGTTCCGTTACGCTATGCACTCGATATATTATGCGTTCCTTCTATATAAGAGCGATAACAAACGTAATGTAACGTTGCTGCGTATTGCTTATCGTTTAACTTCGCCATTGTCCGTTATTCACCTCCGTATAGTATTCCGCAATGGTAGCGGTTATTAATTAACGAACGGTAATAATTACCGGACGTTGTATCTCTTTGTCGTATTCACTTAAGTTCTATCGTTCAGATATATACGATAATATCTGCGTTAGCTTTAGCTGACGCTATATTGTAAGTCTTTATACGTAAGTATTAGTAAGTAAGTATATATACGGAGTAATAATTACCGGTACGAACGGTAAAAACTACCGGACGTGACGGTAATAATTACCGGACGTTATAGCCAGTTAAGCGTATCTTCGTCTAATTCCGTATTCTCACTCGCTAATAACTCCGCTTTCCTAGCGATTTTATCCGGTAATATCTTCGCCCATGTTTCGTCTGACTTACGCTTACATTCGCCAGCCTGCGGAAACTTAGCGTAGAATTCCTCCGCTACTTCAATCGGCGTATTAAATGTATACGTATGGTTTCCGAATCGACCGTTTTCCACTACCGTTATCAAGCCGACTTCCTCAAGTAACCGTATATGTCCTCGCGCCGTTTTCTCCGTCATGTTAACCGCCTGTGCAACGTGAACATGCGTAGGAAATGCGTAGCCGAACGCGCTATTAAACTGCGATAATAGAAACGCATATACATTCGTCGTACTTCCGTTAAACTTCGGATAATATTGATAATGGCGCATAACTGCATTAGGTACTTGCGTAAATCCACGCTCGACTTCGAATGGTAACGCGCCTTTTTTCGTTTGTCCGTTCATATAAAAACCTCCGTTTATACTGTTGTCTGTTTAAAGTCGTTCTATTTACGTCGTGCGCTCCATTCCGCTAGTACCTCGGAAAGTTTATCGTTCTGCTTAAATAACCAAAACTTACGCATGGTACTCTCGTTTAATCCAGCGCATATAAACCGTTCGCCTTCGTCTAATAAACGCGCTTTAAGTTGCGGTGAATAGCAGTAAAAGAAATCGTTATTCATTCGTTTCGCCTCCGTCAATTTAAAATAATAAAAGCGCGCCTTGCCGTCATGACAACGGAGTTTGCGCGCTTGTTTATGTTGTTATAGCGGAATATTACCGCCAGTCCCTACTTATATAGGTACAAAACGTTGAAAAACGTAAGTTATTAGCGCGGATAATCCCGAATAACCTGTTTTCCGCCTCTCATTCCGCCGTTATCGTCGACCCACCACGTAGATTTCTTACCGGTAGCGCGGTTATTGTTCGTATATACGTCGTCAACTTTAACCTCGCCGTCCTCGCGTCGTTCTAATTGATCGTCGCTTAATATCGGATATTCAGTATTACGCGATTTCATGCGGTTGGTGTCCGTTAACTCATCGCGTAATATCAGCGTAGCCAACCGTTCTAATGCGTTGCCGTCCGGCGTTGTTTCCGTATGTTCAAAGTACGCTTCGATTAAATCGTCAGACGCTCGTAGGCGTTCGGCACGCGATGTATTTAACGTCTTGGCTGACGTGAACAATTGCGTTATGTGGTCGTGTAAGTCCGCCTTGTAATCGTCTGTAAATACGTATGTTGTCATTCGTTGACCTCCGTTTCGTTATCCAAGCGTTTATTAGCGATTTCTACGTATTCCCTTTCGAGTTCAAATCCGATGAAATTACGGTTATTGCGAACGGCTGCTACCGCTGTTGTTCCGCTACCCATGCAGTTGTCGAGTACCGTTTCGCCTTCGTTCGTATATGTCTTGATTAAGTACGCGAATAAGTCGACGGGCTTTTGAGTTGGGTGGTACTTGTCGGAATCATAAGCGAACTCAAGAATTTGCGTAGGGTAATTCGTAAACTTTTGAACGTAGCTATCCGACTTCATTTCCGACCAATTCTCTCCCGTCGAACCTCGACGATTCTCTTTTCCGTATTCCTTGAGTCCTTGCGGATTATACGTAGGTTGTTTCTTATAGAAAACGCTTATATTTTCGTGTTTCTTTAACGGACGTTTATTCGCCAATTGGAATCCGGTAGTGTTATTTTTAATCCATATCCATTCATATCGGTATAATGACGGATTAGATTGATTTAACGCGGTCGTAAACGGTTGACTGCAGGTTAAAACAATTGCGCCGTTATCTTTTATTACGCGCTCATATTGCGTCCATAACTCGTCGAACGGGATTATTGAATCCCACTTATTACGTGTAGTCCCATACGGTAAGTCGCATAAAATCATATCAATTGACTTATCCGGTATTAACTTCATTCCCTCGATCCCATCACGCTGATATATACGGTTTAATTCTAATTCGCCTAGTAGTTTCTTCGTCATTCAATCGCCTACCTTTTCGAAGTTTTGGCGGTACTTTTCTACATAACTCGCGTCGATGTGGCGGTATATATCGTTAAAATCCGCAACTACATACGTCTTGCCTGTCGTTAAACTGCGTACCTTATCGCCTTTGAGTATCATATACGTCGACCTCCGTCCATTTATCGTAAACCGCTTGTATCTTCGTTACCGCAAACTCCGTTATCAGTGACACGGCTTCGCGTGATACGTTTAACCGTTCGCCTGCGCTTTTCTGCGTCAAGTCCTCTACGTATACGAGCCGTAATGCTTCCGCCTGCCTAGCCGTCAGTGACGCCTTTTCAACCGCTATAGCAAAGTCGACTAACGTATCACTGGCGTTCGTGTCGCCGACGTAGCGCCGTTCTTTTAATGCGTGGTAGTTGCGCAGTATTGCTTTAGCTTCGGATAATTGCGTCAAGTACGTTCACCTCCGCGTGCATCGGCGATACGTTGGCGGGCGATGGCTACGTAACCTACGTCCTGTTCTATTCCGATATAGTTACGATTAGTGTTAATTGCGGCTATGGCCGTAGTGCCTGACCCGATGCAGTTATCAAGGACCACTTCGTTTTCTTTAGTGTAAGTCCGGATTAGAAATTCGCATAAATTAACCGGTTTTTGTGTTGGGTGCACCTTACCGTCTTTTTTGAATGTCTGGATAGACTTAGGGTGTTTGCCGACTAACTCTTTGTTTTCGACTCCCTTAGTAACACCTCCGTTAGCATGGCTTCTAGTTTTTTTGCTATCTGAATATATATAACTTTTCTCTAAATCAGTTTTTTGTGGGTTATAAACTGCCGTTCCTTTTCTATTTGGGCTAGTCGGTAACTTCGCAAACACTAAAACATTTTCGTGCGTCTTTAAAGGTTGGTGATTTGCGTTTAGGAAGTTAGCGCCTTTTGTTTTATCCCATATCCATTCGTATCTGAACATTTTCGGATTACTGACTATCAGATAACTAGTAAACGGTTGACTACCGAAAAGAACAATATTCCCATCATCCTTAATAATCCTGTTGTATTGTTCCCATAACTTTTCGGCAGGTATCAATTTATCCCAACCTTTAATATCCGTAGTCCCATAAGGCAAATCGCATAATATCATATCAACCGATCCCGTCGGAATATCTTTCATCAATTCAAGACAGTCGCCTTCGTGTATTTCGTTAATCGCTAAACTCGTCACACAATCGCCCACTTCCGTTTTTTTTAATTAGCCGTTGACTTCCGTTTTACACCGTGTTATATTATGGTTACAAATAAGAAAAAGGAGAGATACTTTTATGGCAACCACCGAAACGTTACCCGAATATTGTTGGTCAGTATTAACCGCTACAAATGAACTCGTAATGTTAAAACGCGGAGAAAGTGGCTACTTCACGCAACACCCGGAAAACTCGCCGTGGGACGCGGAAAACTGCGATACCCTAAACGAACGGCTAGGCGTCACCAAAACGCAAGTGTCGGCCATGAAATACGGCAGTATGTTCGGATTCGATAACACGGAGGCGCCTTAACCGGCGTCTTTTTCGCGTTCAAACGCCGAAATACTCGCGCATCCTCCGGTTGCTACGCCCACTTCCGTTTAATTTACGTTACACTTGCATAATTCCGTTGGTTTCGGATATAATACGTTTATAAACTATTTCACGGAGGTCAACCGCTATGCCTAAAAAACCCGCATCACAATTCACGCTACAACCGATATCACCGCGCGACATGAACGGACAGGGTCGCCGTGGTGGCGAATGGCTAACGCTAGACAAGCAAGGACGCCTCGCGCTGTCCGCTGAATACCGTCAACGGCTCGGAATCAAAGGAATCGGAGGCATACCCGTTTATATAGCGGTCGACCCTGCGCAAATGGTTATCGCCATCGTCAAGCAAGACGTCACACGCACGGTCGCTAACGCTGCTTCCTTACGTGTTAACCGCGACGGCTACGTATATGGACGAGCGGTATTTGCGAAACTAGCGTTAGAGCGCGCGAATGGACCGTATCGCTTCGAATATTTAGGACCGATTGACCACGATGGCACGCGTTGGGACGGGTTTAGGTTGGCGCAGTTAGTTTAGATCATCCGTAATAAACTCGATATACTTCGCTGCCTTTCGCACGTCCTCGTCGATAGTCGCGTGCTTATACGGCGCTCTAGCGAGGTATTTCAGCGCATTACCTACGCAATACGCATGGAATCCGTCGGTGTAACCGCGTGTAATCTGCGCAATAATATCGATAACCTCAACGCCACCTTGCGTATAATGCGACGGGTGATTTACGTTGTCTGCGTTGTCTTCCGTGTCCTCTTCGCCTGCCTTGCGGTGTATTACGTATTCATTATCAAATACATACGCGATTGTCCCGGACATATCGTAAATAGCAGTTTCGTCTGAATTGACGTTTACCACTTCGTATATATCACCTATCTTAATCCGTTCATTTACGTCTACCGTAATCCGTATCAAATCGCCCTTCTCCGCTTTAACCGTCATTCAATCCGCCCCTTTTCGTAATATCCGTACTTTCAACGTCTGCCTTCCGAAATTCTGCGCCTTTGCCAAGTCCGCTATATACACGTCTAAACGCCCGTTAACGATATCTCCGCCACGATCGTAGCAAATACGATATCCAACGCCTTTAATGTGTAGCCGAGTGCCGAACGCTAGTGACTTCGGACATGCAACGGTAACGCCTTCCTTTACGTATTCACCGCTTGAAGTGACACCGTAACCTGCGTCGCCCGGACGTTTGCCAGTCGATTCATAACCGGCTGTGTACGCAGTCACTTCGTAAATGTATTCCGTTGATTCAGCGCTATTCGACCGGCTGACTACCGTTCTCTTCCGTTTTGCCTGCTTCGCCTTTAACGCCTGCTTACGCTTCAATTCCGCCAATTGCTTACGCTTGCCTGCGTATCCCTTCAATGCCGTCTGCCTAGCGTTCTGATTAAACGTAGGCTCATCGTCGAAGGCAATCGGTATCATTTCGACGTATGGCGTTGAGTTCGTTGTTACTTCCGTGAATAGTAGCTGATCCGTTTTCATTCCGAGCCATAATCCTAGTGCAATAAGAAACGCGTATATTACCGTTAGTTTTCGTTGATTTCGGATGTAATCGCTCCCTTCGTTAGTGCCGATACGCTTAACGGAAAATGTTCGGTTGCTAACGTGTGAACCGCCTTTGCGTATAACTGAAATTCGTATTGTGACTCAGGTGCGACACGTTGGTTAATCATGTGTGATACCGACTGAACGCTCGCCGTCCAATACCAACGCACCATTAATCCGTATGCCGGTAAGTATAGACGCGCTTGCTCGGCGCAAATGCCGTCTTCCATCGCTTGCTCGTAGTTGATAACGCCACGATGGATAGTTTCGCGTAGTCGTTTCGTATGTTTAATTCCGATTAGATTATCGGCAGGCTCTCCGCTGCCTTGCTTAACGTCCGCCGACTTGCTACGCCATTCTTCCGGTTTCGGTAAGTAGAATTGCGGTTCTTCCGTAACATAACGCCTAGACGATTCATTCCACGCGAATAACGGGTCTTGATGAACGCTGCCAACTACGTATTTCATCCACTGACGCGCTATCATCAAAGGCGCGAGTATTTCGAATTGCATTACGCCATGACGACTCGGCGACGTATGATCGTGTTTAGCGAGGTATCCGACTAGGCGCTCGTCTTGCGGTCGCATTACGTCAGTCGCCTTATCCATCGATACACGGGCGGAGTTCACCGTGGTAATATCTCCGCCTAATTTATCGACTAATCGTACATATCCGTTATTTAATACCGTTATCTTTTCCGTCAATTATTCGTCCTCCTTATGACTTGCGTCTGTTACGTTAATAACCGCCATTTCTACGATTTCAACCGTCCTGCTATTTCGAGCATAGCGCCGTGTATTCTTATACGCTGAGTCATACGTCTTGTACGTCCTCACACCGCATTGTCCGTTATATACATTCCCGTCTATCAATACGCAGAATAACGTTTCCATTAGTCGTCCTCCTTCGATACTTTTACGTTGAAAAATAGTATTAATACCGACCATAAACTACCGGTAATTAGTAGAGCGAAAAACGTTAACGTAATTATTAGAGCGTTATGCGTAACCATTGCGCTGTATTTATTCATTCGTAGTCACCTCGTATCCTTCCTTATCGCTCTCACCGTTCTGCCTAGCGTGATTCTCCGCGTTCTTACCCATATATAAGCGGTGAATATCCGTAGGTGACAAGCCGACTTCGCGTGACAACGCTAGTAAGAAGTGCCACATGTCGATGACCTCGCCTTGTAGCGCTGGCTTATCGACTGGCTTCGGATTCTTCCACCATTTCCAATTAACCTCGCGTCTGATTTCGTCTATCTCCGATTCCATTGCGATAGTTAATCCGATGACCCATTCGTCGACCGTCTTATCGACGCGTCTTTCGTTAATAATCCGATAGTCAAGGTCGCGCTGCATTTCGTACATTTCCGTGAGGATATCCGCCTGTGTCGACGGAACCCCCTTCGGCATTTCCTTAAAGAAGCGTTTCAATTCGATGTCCCGTTCGTTTACGTTATTCATTCGTCGTCCTCCTAGTAGTAGCCGTTTATTGAAACGATTTTAAATCCGTGGGTTACTTCGTTCAGTTCCGTTTTACTAACGTTGTTATAGTCCGAACCGTCAACCGTGACCATTACTACGGAATCCTTGTCATATTCCTTTAACTCCGCTATTAATTCGCTGACTTTCATACTTCGTCGTCCTCCGTTTCATCATCGTAATCTTCGTAATATTCCTCGTCGTCCTCAACGTCCGGCTCGTAGTTAAATCCGATAACATTCGTTTCTATAAATTCGTTACCATGCGGATTGACCATCAGCTGTAAATCGAGGTCGCCGTCGCCAATGTCCGCGAGGAATGCCGTGACTTTAGCGCCCATTCCCGTGAGTTCGTCGATATGGTTAACGTTGATGCCTACGGTGTATTTACGCATGGATAGCGCCCCTTTCTTAATCCGGTAATTTATCCGCGTGTCTTGCAATATCGCTCAATAAGTTTAGCTTCGCGTATTCTCCGAAATGTTCGACCGCGGCATCGTTATATACTTCCGCAGCCACCTTCGCATCTTCGAATACGCCGAGGTGAAGTTTCCGATAATTAACCGTTATTTGCGCTGTCCACTTCTTACCGTTATAAACCGCCACACCTTTATAGCCTGATTTATTTGTGTTATACATTTTCGTATTTCTAGCGTTCTGCGTGTCAGTTACTATCCGCAGATTCTCTTTTCTGTTGTCCCATGGTAATCCGTTAATATGATCGACTAGCTTACCTTTTTCAGCATTAATGATTATACGGTGCATCTTTTCAGTTGTACGAACACCGTCTTCACGTACGGCACCTCTTATTGCGTACCCGCGGGAATCATCGTGCCATTTAGTTTTAGATAGATATTCAAAATCGTCATCATCGACTAGGCATTCGCGTCCATTCGATAAAGTGATGTATTTTACCAAGATAGTTCATCCGCTCGAGTAGCGAGTCTTCCTCGGAAGTTTACGTTTAACTCGCAGATTTGCGCGTATGGTTCATCGCGGAAGTGTTCAATATACGGCGCGAATCCACTCTTATTCGGATTAGGTAAATCGCATTGACCGACGTGTCCTTCGAGAATAACAGTGCAATCGTCGTGAATACGCGTTAACACTTTCTTTAATTCGTTACGTGTGTAATTCTGTGCTTCCGCGATAATTACGGTCGAGCCTTTAATATTCGTACCTCTTGCGAAAATGTGTGATTTCGGATATACCCAAACGTGACCGTTTTTCATGGCGTCCATATTCTCGCTATCGAGTATTGACTTCGATGGTACTTCGCCAATTTCGAGTAGTGCGTCAATTAGCGGTTGCAAGTATTCGCCTTCTTTATCTTGTTGCGATCCCGGTCGGAATCCCATACGCCCTTCCTCGACTGGCGAGAAGATATAGACTAACGGCTTTCCTATCAAACGTGCGACTGCGACTGCTAACGTAGTTTTTCCCGATCCCGCCTTCGCGTTGACAATCGTAAGCTGATTATCGAAGATTGAATCGACGTACACACGCTGCTCACTCGTAAGTTTCGGCTCAAATCCGAACAGTAGGTTATTCGTTGGTAACGGCATTAGTTTTCCTCCCTTTCGTCAATTACGTACGGAAACGCGTCCTCATGTCGTACTTCCTGCGCTAACCAACGGACAACCCGCGGAGGTTCATTTCCGCGAGGATATCCGGTTAGGATTGCGTTGGTTATATCGGGATGTTCTACGTTCATATACGTTGACCTCCGTTTCTATTTCAGCGGACATGAACCGCCTACACATTCGCCACTGTAATCCGTCGTATCTTCGTCTTCCGCCTTAACGTCACCGTCGATTAGTTCCCACGGCTTAGCCGTCAGTTTTGCGACCATCGCGTGATAACGTTCTTCGGTAATTGATTCGTATGGCATCTGCGGATACGTGTCGGTTGCATACGGCAATAACGATGTCGATTTAATTACGCCTTTATAACGGTCGAGTAAGTCGGTAATTTCGTCGATGATATCGTCTTCCTCACGCTTATCTACCGTCAGTTGCGGATTACCGAATTTATCGAGTAGCACCGATCCGTCTTCGAAGAACGTCTGCTTCGCCTGTGCTTTGCGGAATGATAACGTAGCACTTACGGCATTGTCCGACCAATACGTAGCTAATAACGCTTGTAAAGCAGCTTGCTCGCGTAATGGCACGTCGCCCGCCGATTGGAATTCCGCGTGTTCTGCCGTCGGTGCTTTCGTAGGGAACTCGACAACGACCGTATTGTAATCGTATTTATGCGAGCCGTCTTCGTTGAATCCTTTTACCGCTGGCTCGATTTTATAACCACACTCCATAAGTACCGGAACTAGCGGTGCCGTCGCTGACATTCGTATTCTGCGAATCATATACGCTGACCAATGATAGTGCATACCGGGCGACGATCCCATGAGCAACGATACTGTACCACTAGGCTTGACCGTTGTTACTTTAATCGAAGGATTAGCGTCTAATTGCTCAGCTTGCTCAACGTTCGTCGCTCGTACTTCTCCGTACAATTCGTCTAACGCTTGACCGACTTCATCGTTAAATACTGCGTTGCCTTCCGCGTCGAATCCAATTATCGCTTTCTGACCGAATTTCAACAGTACCCAATCGGTAATCCCCGTAATGCCTACGCCTAGACGTCTGTGACGGCTAACTACGTCGCGTGTCGCTTCCCATTCGTAATGTCTGAACGTTATGCGGTATGCGTACCGAGTCGCTAAGTACGCAGCTTCGAAATAAAGCGATTCGCCTTCGACTCCTGCGTCAATTAACTGTTGAATACGCGGTAAGTTAATTTCGAATAAGTTACACGGTGAAGCGTTTGGTAATGTTATCTCTCCGCATGGGTTAAATACCTCGACTTCGCCGTCAATATCTTCGCTGAATCCGTCAACGATCCGTCCGTAATTACGTGCTAACTCCGTCGATACATAACCCGGCTCACCGTTGTAATAGATGTTAACGGCTAGATTACGTAGCGTATCGCGGTCAGTCTTGACGCCGATGTCTACGCTATTATTCGAAGCCCAGCGCCATTGCGACGCCTCTAAGTTCTGCGGTAGCGAGTAATTCTTCGACTCGACGAATTCCTTGTCGTGTTGGTCGCCGATTAGAATTAACGCTGTACGTCGGACATTTCCGGCTACTACGCAAGTTCCGATTAGCTGAACCACGTCGCCCCATTCAGTAGGCGTTACGTAATCATTTACGCGTCTATTTAGAATCGTATTGACACGTTGTAGCATCGTAACTAACGGTGCTGGACCACTCGCTTCTCCGCCGAAACCTTTAATCGCAGCGCCACGCGGTCGGATATCGCTAATGTCGATGACTAATTCGGTGACACCTTCGTAATGTGCGTCGAGTACTTTACCGAGTGCAGTCGCCCATCCTTCGCGTGAGTCTGCTACGTGAAGTGTTCCTTTCGGATTAAATTCGTCTGAAACTCCTAGTTCGATTAGTTCCGATTCATAGTCGTTATGATCGCTGTCGCAAACAATCGTTAAGTCTAGCGCGTTCTCAACTTTCGGTACTTGGTTCACGTATTTACGCTGAACGTTGATTCCGACGCCTCCGCCTTTCATCGCTTGATCGAAGGTAAATACGGGCGCAAAGCTGACGCGAGGTGCTTCACCGCTTGTATACGATTGTGGTCGCATCGAAACGCCCCAACAGTTATTCTCCGCATCGCCTACGCGTTCGGCGTATTCTGTACCGGACATCCAAAGACCGCGACCCGGCGGTGTCATTACGAGGTTAAATACGAGGTGGTAAAAGCGTTCCATTTCTTCGGTTAAATCAGCGTGCGCTTGCGGTGTAAACTTACCGATTTCACGGAGGCGTTTCGCTTCAATTTCGAAGTTACCTTCGGTAATACGTTGCACCGTTTCGTCCCATCGTTCTAAAGTGCCGTCCGCTTTTTTACGTGAATATGTGCGAAGGTACACGATGTAGCCGAGTCCTCCGAATCCCCATTTCGGTTGTTTGTTGCGGTACTGCGTTAAGAAGTCCTCGTTAAGTTTCATCGTTTTAGTTGCCGTCAAATAATCGCTCCCCTTCGTTTATCTACGTTAATATTTATCGTTACTACGCATATGCTCACGCTCAACGTTATCAATCGCCGTCTGTGCCTTTTCTAATTCCTCGTATAATTCCGCTAGCCTGCGTTCAGTACGCTTGATATCGCGTCTGATTTCCGTCTTGTGTTCCGTTAAGGTATTGCGGAATTTATCGTAGTCGTATTCGTTCATTACGTAATCACGCCTTCCTTTAATAGATACGCTAATGCCACCGCCACGGCATCGCTCTCGTCGTCCGTCTTAAACGTAAATGTGTCCGCCAGTTTCAAGCATTGCCTCACGCCTGCCTCAACTTCCGTCTTATCGGCTTTCCCGTTGCCAGTAGCCGCCTTCTTCACGGCTGACGGACTGAATTCGTTATCTACTTTAATTTCGTAGCCGTAACGTCCGAGTGCGCTATCGACCGCTGCCCACGATCCGAATACGAGTTGCGTCGCCCTCTTCGACCTACCCTTCGTAAAGTGTTCGCGACATACTGCGTCGAATGGTCCGTATTCATGAACGACTTGCACCGTCTTCGCCTCGATATATGCGTAACGTTGGCTATCGGTTGTTTCCGTCGAAGTCTTAACGCTATCAACGTGGACTAAGCTAACGCGGACGCCCGTCTTTAACGTCTTAACGTCGAGTACCGCGAATCCCGGTGACGCCGATATGTCTATCGCGAGTATTCTCATTCGTATACCGCGTCGGTGTCGTCTGTTATTTTCGCTTCGTCATTACGAATATACCCGCTCATAATATCGTGGAAAAATCCGTTATATTGTTTCGCTAGTTTCGTAACTTTACCGGTATCACCCGTTCTCCACCGTTTATTCGTAATTTCAAAACGATGCCCCACGACAACCTCCGTAGGCTGAACCGCCTTAACGAATTCAGTCGGAACCTCAACGCCGAGCGCCCGTGCTAATGCGATAGCCTTTCCGATGTCAGCGTTGAATACGTCGTCCGGGTCGCATTTGGCGATTCCTTTACGGATAACTACCTCGTCAAAGTCAGGGCGGATTAACGCGACTACCGTTCGTTTCTCCGAGTTTTCTACGAATGATATCGTGTATTCAGGAATATAACTTCTCGCGTTAACAAACTCCTTCGCACGCTTAATCACGTCAGCACGTCGTTGGTTAGACGTAGGATACTTCGCTAATAAATCGTCAAGCGTATACTTCGGCTTCTTCGCCTGCTTCAACGCTTCGACTTCCGATCTAAGTTCGGCGACTTCCGTTTCGAGTGCGCTGATACGAGCGTTTTTAGTCGGCTTCGGTTGCTCGACGATGACTTCGTATTCTTCGTCGTTGATGTATACGCGATATTGTCCGTTTGCTAACTTTTCTAATGCGCGAACGCTTGAACTGTTACGGGCTTTAACCGTGAATATATCGCCGTTAGCGTAATCGCCCATCGTAGTACCTGCGTTAGTAATCAGAATACGTTCGCCTACGTTAGCCTTGCGTTTCTCCGTTTTATACTTCGCCATTAATGACCGCCTCCATTAGCCTTTTTGTGGTATGATCTATTGGAATATTTCGCTCTACAAATACGGCAATATCTTGAGTTTGTTTTGGGGTAAATGTATGTGTTTTCTTTCGTGTACGCATGACCTTGAGGACAATGTGTTTTCTTGGAGTGTTCGGCTGGGATTGTATTTCCCCTTAATAAATTTACTCTTCTTGTCACAGGTTCTAAGTGATTTGGATTAACGCATCTGCGATTCCTACATAAGTGGTCTAAGTCTAAATTCTCTTTTATTTCACCTACTAACCACTCATACGAGAGTCTATGAGCGATGAAATTCACACGGTTTATGCCGAAATTACCGTATCCGCTGCTAGTTAATGCTCCAGTCCAATTCCAACACCCGTCGGCTACGCCTTTATCGACTTTTTCCCAAAAGCGTTCCTCGACACTACGCATTTAATCGAACACCTTTTATGAATTCGAGTGCATCGCGATAGTCACGCTTAACCCTATCCGGTAGACTTGATTTTATTACCGTGTCAACTTGTGTTTCCAATTCGGCATATTCTTCGTCGGTTAAAGATAGTGCGCACGCTGTCTTAAAATTATTGAACGTGAATTTATCGAGGTCTAGCGGTGGTGGCGTATTCTCACGGACAGAACGCGTAATATACGCAGGTTGTTCGAATACTTCCTCCTTCATTTCGTCGGTGATTCGCTGGCAGAACGCTCGAATGTCCGGCGTCTTAGCGTATTGCTCGTCCGTCATAGCCCACGATTGTTTCGCAGCGTTAACGTAAAGAACTACGTAATAATCGCAGTCGAACATTTCCGCGTATGCAACCGTCTGTTTAACGTGTTTAGCGTCCGCCTCTTTCATCGAGTAATGCGACGTCTTAGCGGGCGTTCCTTGCTTCGACTTTACTTCGAGTCCGACGCGTATCGTTTCGCCATCTTCCGTCACATACGACATAATCCCGTCCGGCGCTCCGAATAAGTAGAACGACTCACCTCCGTATTCTACGAGTTTATTCGTCTTAGCGAAGTCCTCGAATAGCGGTAAGCCGTTATCATTACGTAGGAATTTAAAACGCGGTTGCTTGCCGACTAGCTTCGGAAAGTTGCGTTCGATGAACAGTATGTCGCGTTGTATGACGTCACCTATCGCCGTACCTATCGACTGCCAGCGTCCTTGATGCGGAGGACGTTTGAATCCGTCTTTCTTAGCGCCTTTCGCCTTGAGGTACAATTCGCGGTTATCAGCGCCTAATGACGATGGTGAGAAGTACGGTTTCTTAGGAAACACTTTCGGAGGATTTGCGTACCATGCGTGTATTTGCGCATCAAGATCGTTGTCATACGTTTCGGGTAACGCGTAATGCTCCTCTAACATGGCGATTAGATTACGTTCGATTTCTGCGGATAAGTCCGATTCGTTTCCGTATAATGCGTCGATTGCGTTTTTTGATTCCGTCAAATTACCGCCCCTTTTCGTTGTCTAACCGTTGATTAGCGATTTCTACATATTCGCGTTCTAATTCAAATCCGATAAAGTTTCGGTTACTTCTAACTGCAGCTATTGCGGTCGTTCCGCTGCCCATGCAATTATCAAGGACTATATCACCTTCATTTGTATATGTTTTAATTAGATACTCAAATAATTCTACCGGTTTTTGTGTTGGGTGGATTGGTGGGTGAGGACGCTTGAACTTCAGAATGCTCCTCGGATACTTTTCGGTATTTCCTTTACGCGAATCATCAGTTACTTCAAATTTTCCGTAATTATTATTAACTGCAGGTTTTATCAAATAAGAACTACCTTTGCTATGCAACGGCTTACCTACACTCATTTGTGGGTTGTAAACAGGAAGTTTTTTATAGAACACTTGTATATCTTCGTGTGAACGAAGTGGCATCTTTTTTGCATTAAGGAATCCCGTTGGTCTATCCTTTTCCCACTCTAAATCGTAACGCCACCATTTTTCTTTTGATAGCTGCAGCTTTGCTGAAAATAAACCGTGGCTAAATAACACGATTGCACCGTTATCTTTTATTACGCGAGCGTACTGTTCCCATAGAGGTTCAAACGGTATAACTGTATCCCATTTATTACGCGTGGTTCCGTAAGGTAAATCGCATAAAATCATATCGATTGTGTCGTCCGGGATCATCCGCATACCTTCGAGGCAGTCACGTTGGTAAATACGATTTAACTCAATTTCTCCGAGTAATTGTTTAACCATCCTCCGCCTCCTCAGCTTTAACAACCGTCAAGCTAACGTTCGTATCGTTCTTTAAGTACATCGCGGTGACTTTCGCTACTAATACGTAGACGACCGCTTGTGCGTACGGCAATTCATAACCGTAGTGATTAGCGGTCGACCATACGATAGCAGCTACTGGGAAGGCGAGTATGAAGGCGCCTATCATCGAGCAACCTTCGCATATTCTACGGCATCTAATATCTCCGCCGTGCTGACTAATCCGTTTAAGCGCGTGATTTCCGCACCGCTGCGCTCGAAAATAAGTACCGGCACGCTTGTAATGCCGTATTTACGTATCAGTCCGTTCTCAACTTCGATGTCGTGTTCCGTGACATACGCGTTGGCTTCCGTTAATTGAGCGTCAATATCGGCTAGTGCGTATGATAGCGCCGCGCACGGACGGCAATTCGGTTTACTTAACTTGCGGATGATGATAGCGATTGGTTTCGTTTCGTTTGTCATGCGTGTTCCTCCGTTTCTTTATTGGCGAACCATTCTTCTACGGGCATGCCTTCGCCCCATACCGTCATTACTTCGATATCCGTTCCGTTGGATACTTCACCGAATTGGTACGAGTTCAGCATTACGTCTTCGATAACTGCGATATCCTCACGCGTGAAATCCGACGGTATTTCGAATAGTAGCTCGTCGTGAACCGATGCCCAAAGTTGCCAGCCGTCACGCTTCGAACATTCTTCGTGTGCGCGAATCATCGTGACTTTCGTTTGAATAGCGGAACTGCCTTGAACTCTCGCGTTTGTAGCTTGGCGAATTGCGCCGCCTATCTTTCCGTTATGTTTTCTCGCATCCGCGTATTTCGGATCATCGTATTTTCCATACGGAATAAACTCACGTTTCCATTTCGCTTCGGGTAATCGGCGTTTGCGTTGCTCCTTATCCATCCATACGAAACCGTGTTGCTTAACGAATTCCGTATTTCCTTCTATCCACGAACCGAGCGCAGGAAGTGACTTCCATAACTTCGCCATGAAATCTTCCGCCTCTTTCTTCGGAACACCTAACCACTCGCCTAACGTAAATCCGCTAGCACCATATAGCGCAGCTAACCATGCTACTTTCATTTTCTTACGCCATTCCGTGTCACCACCGTCAGCCGTTTTATAAACTTCTTCGTAAGGCAACCCCGTAAACTCGACCGCTAGATTAGCGTAGGGGTCTTTATTTTCGATGAACGCTTTTATCAACGCAGGCTCTTTCGATAAGTACGCTACGCATCGTATTTCTTGCGCTTTGAAATCCGCACCTACTAACACTTTTCCGGGAGGTGCTACGAACATCTTCCGCGCTTTCTTAGGCTGATTCTGTACGTTAAACGACTGATCGTCGCTATTGTCTTTATCCATTCCGCTACTGAACCGCCCTGTCACCGTTCCCATCGGATTAAATCGTGAGTGCCACCGTTTAGTTACCGGATGTTGTTTCGTAGGTAGGGTATCGATGTAAGTGCCTGATAATTTTGTGATGCGTCGATATTCGAGTAGCTTGTCGATAATTTCGTGCTTACTACGTAATGGCTTTAGCGTTCGTTTAGCGTCAAGGTTAGGCAATTCCTTACCAATGTGCTTCGATAACGCTGGGCGTAATTGTTGCGGTGAATTAATGTTCATAGGCTCGTCGCTATCGTGGTACTTTGATAATTCTGTTATAAGGTAATCGTGTAATTCGTTTGCCTGCGTTTGTAATTCGTGTCCGAACTTCTTCGCAAAGTCTAAGTCGAGTACGTAGCCATTTCGCTCTAGTTCGACTATTACGTATAGCAACGGAACTTCGACCGTTTGGTAGTATTCTAATACGGTAGGCATTTTCGCCATATGAGCGTATTGAAACTCGTATAATCTCCACGTCAAGTCCGTATCTTTTGCACCGTATACTAATGCGATATCGAGTGGTACTTCGGCAAACTTAGCGTTTTTACCGAATAGTTCCGCGAATGTATCGGAGGGTTCGCCGAGATACTTCGTCGCTAAATCTTTCAATCGGTATGTTCCCGGCTGCTTTCCTTTAACTGGCGCATCTTCGTTTTCGTTTAATACGTGCATAGCGGTTTGTGTGTCCCACGCTAGCCCTCGTAAATCGATGCCATGCCGTTTGAACATCTGAATATCGTAGTTAGCGTTATGAAACACCTTGCCGACTTCCTCCGATTCCATTAACGGCTTCAATACGTTTAGCACGTCTTCACTCGGTAACGCACGCTCGTCTTCCGTAGGCTGAATCGGAATATAATAGTGCATATCCGCCGTAGGCAACGTTAACGATACGCCGACAATTACGTCGACATATACGTCTAAGCCAGTTGTTTCCGTATCTACTGCGATGATCAACTCGTTAAATGCGTCAGCTACGACGGCTCTCACTTCGTCGATGTCGGTTAGCAGTCGGTAGTTTGACGGAGTATTAGCGACTAAATCCGCTAGCTTCTGTTCGCGTTGGCTCTCGGCGAGTACGGCATATAAACGTAACGCCTCCGCCTTGCTGAATCGTTTGCCTGCGCTAGCCACGTCCCGACCGATATCGCCTGCGTCCATCGCACGCTTGACTTCACGTAGTTTCACCGCGTCCGTGTCGCTATTCTTCATCGCGAGTATGCGTAACCAAGCGTCCGCCAGCGTTTCAGTCGCCTTCGTCTTGCGTTCGGCAGCGGCTTGGAGGGCGTTATCGCTTCCGCCTTCAACCGTCTTAGCCGTGATATTAAGCGTTAACTTCGGTTTCATATTACGCCCTCCTTCTGCTACGCCGTTTGCGTATGTTCTAACCTCGTGGTAAGACGCGTCCATTTGCTTTCGATTGCATCCGCTCGCACCCAGTACTCCGTAATTTCCGTATTGTCGAACATGTATACGTCGTTACCGATAACTCCGAGGAATATATCGCAATCGTCTAAATCGTAGACAACTCCGCTATTCTTCTTACCTTTGACGACGTAGTACTCAATGCCGTCTTTATCGCGATATAACGCCGTCTTGACTTGTGCGCGAATTATCTTCGACTCACCACGCCTAGTTATCGCAAGGTCGAACGGCTCCGGAACTGCGGGTTCCAAAACCGTATAACCGTTTGCGAGTAGTGCCGTTATTGCGAGTAGTTCCGAGTGGCGACCGACTGCCGCCGTTGTCATTGGCGTCATTCTAAAACGGTAATTCTTCCGCATCAGTATCGTCGCCCGCAGCTTCGTTGACTTCCGTCTTACTTGCGCCGATTAAAGCGATATCGAATCCGGCTTGCGTTAGGAATTTCAGTTGTTCCGCCTCGTCAGCTTCGTATAGAATTCCGTTGAATAGCGCATGATCGAATTGCTGACCGTCGAACTTCTCGAAGTTAGCGGATTGCTTATCGCTTAATTCGTCGAGGTCAATCGGAGATAGTAAAACCTGCGTTGACGTACCGCTACCGGACTTCTCGAGTTCGAACGCTTTCTTATCGAGTTTGCTTTCGTTCTTTTTCAATACCGCATGTACCGCTAACGCCTGTTTCTTCGATAGGTCAACGATGACTGGCGTTCCTGTATCGAGGTCGATAAATCCGAGTGCGAATCGTTCTTTACCGCGATACTTATACGCTTCATTACGTAAGTCCGTTTTAGTCTTCTCGTCTTCCGTTTCGAACGCTTGCTTACTGTAGTATTCGGATGCCTTATCCCACGCGGTTAAGTTTGATTGCGGGAATCCTTTCGCTGAATAAACGGAAGGCTCTTTCGCTACGAACGAGTTTACCTGTTTGTAAACCGAATACGATCTAAAGGCGATTAAGTCCGCAATACCTAACGCTCTAACTTTGAAAGATGTACCCGATTTTAGTGACGTAAATTCGCTTGATGTGGTACCTTCATTTATTGCTGTCAATGAGTTTAGTGCGTCTACGCCGCTTGTGAAGTTTGTCATTTTGTTGCCCCCTTGGTTTTGTAGTTACCGAAATATGCGTCGGTAAGCATGTGATAGTATTCAGGACTTTCATCGAAATGTGAGGCGAGATACTTAATCAAATCGTCAAACCTCTCTTGTTCTAAATTGAACCTTTCCTTATTAGCGTAGAACCATGTGAAAAGATTCTTATGCCCTTTAGACATATTCAAATCTGCTCTTAATGGCACTACATTCCAGTAGACATGTCCGCCTTCTTCGATATTTAGCGGGATGACGTGATCTAGGTGTAGATTTTCTTTATCACCTGTCAATACACAACTGTGGTCGAAATGTTCCATAATGCTTGTTACCACTTCGGAAGTTAAATCGTTTGGTAATTTCAACTTTTTGGCGCGTCTTTTGTGACTATATTCAGCCACCTTATCGGGATTATTAGACATCCACGCTTGTTTATACCGCTTTCTCTTCTCGATAAAATGTGAATCTGATTTGTTTTCGAAATACTGCATCGACGAATTAGTCTTGAATTTCTCTGCGTGAGTTTTGTAATACTCTAAGTTGTAATTTCTACTGTACGCAAGTCTTCTTTGTCTACTTTCTTCGGACTGGTTACTCTTTGAAATGGAAGCAATCACCTTCGCGCATTTGTTGCAGTTGGGTTTAAGACCCATAAATCCTTTTGGGTTTTTACCGAACTCCGATTTTTGCTGCATGATTCTGCAATTACTACATACTTTAGAAACCACGTTTTCGTTTTCGTCTACAACGCATGGCAGGCCTACCCTGTTGTAAATGATCCTCAATAGAAGGCTCCTTTCTTTTCGATATCGTTTGTTTTTGTCAGACGTTGTGCTTTCGCGAGTGTCGACCCTCACGGTTTCCCCACGTCCGCAACACGCTACGAACCTCCGGAACGCCGATAATTCATTCCCACCGCTAATTTAAGGCGCGGATTCGTTCGTTATCGACTAGTTCGTAACGCGTTGCCGACGTGTGGAATCGGCATTTAATAACCGCGTATCATAGCGAGCATGTACCGCAATTCCTCTCGCAAGCTGCGCTCTTGTTTCCGTTTGTTTCCCGTGTAAATTCGCAATTCTGTTAACCTCCTTGATACGCGCACCAACACTTCGGGCACATATCGTTTTCTTCCGCCCATGTTCCGATTTCGACCGTGACCCATTCGAAGCATCCTACGCAATCGAAACTACGGTAATCTTCGTCAGTCATTTCTACGCTCATTCCGCTACACCTCCGATGTATTGTTCCGCGTCATTACGCACTTGTTCAAAGCGGTCGGCTACCGACTGTAACTGTTTCGCTACCGCTTGGCGACCAATTTCTAATTCGTTGATACGTTCCTGTAATAACGCCTTTGTATGCGGTGCTTTACATTTCGCTTTGTTCACCGTTAGCCGAGCGATATCTAAGCCGAGTTCCGCTTCAAATAACGTTAACTTCCGTGTGTCCGTCGTAAACTGACGGCTTGCTTTCGTTAACTCACGTTTAATCGTTTCGCGTGCCTTATCGATAATTGCGTTGTGTGCCGAAGTTTTAACGGCTGCTTTCGTATTATTGCCTTCGCCGTTTGGCGGTAGTACCGTGACGATTACGTCGTGTTTCGTATCAACTACGAGCATTACGTCTTTACCTGCGTGTTTGTAAACGGCTTTACCGTCTGACTGCGTTGTGACGTACATAGCGGACGCCATTAATTGATTAACGAAATTCTTCGCGTGTTCTTCCATGATTCCGAAATACTGACGTGTGCGTTCTACTGCGTGTACTGACGGATTATATTTCATGCGGTTAACCTACTCTCACGGCGTATAACGGGCGGTAATAGTCCGCTGAATCGCCGTCTGAATCGATGTCACCGTTGTAGTCGTAATCCGCTTGATGGCGGTCATATAATTTATTTTGCGGAAAAGTGAATCTTTCTTCGTTTAATTGCGTATACTCTTTGTAGGACATCGTTAAAACCTCCGTTTTGTATTTTTATATGAAGCGTGATATAATAACGGACGAAGAACGAAAGGTGTAAAGACACCTACGTTTTTCATCAAATTAAATAGCCGTTGGACGTAAAGTCGTCCGACACTCGATTCTAAAACGTTGAATGTAGATACGGTGACTGCGTGCTTGTCCACCAAAGAAACTCGCCAAAGTTTCGGATAACGCCTTATCATTCGTAAATCCATTCGCCCATGCGTTGAGAATCAAACTTCGTTTACGGTCATCCTTCGCCAAAAGGGTGATCGTTTCTTTTGCGCTAAAATCCGATTCGACGTTCGCCAAAATGTCTAACGGTTCGTACTCGATGATTTCGCCAGTGTCGTCTTCGTACCCGATATCTGCGAAGTGTATTGCGTATTCCTTGCGATTCCGTTTAAGTGCTGCGTATGCTTCACGCTGAATTAACTTGATGATGTACGACCGGTTTTTAATTCGCGATACATCTTCGGTTAGATACTTGCCGACCGCCTGCATAATTCGGTGTTCTACTATAGAAGTGTTTGTGACTCTATCCGATATTTTAGATGAGTACTTGTACACTTCCTCAACAATCCATTTGTTACGATAGCAAATTAACTGATATTCAATCATTTTATCCCTCCTACTCTATATTCACCACTAGAATTAAAAACTGCAACATAGCTTTTAAATAAAAATTGGTAAACTATGAAACTATTTCTTATGGTATAATCGTTACTATAAACTAGCCGTTTGAATAAGTCAAACAATTATAATAAGTTTTTCCATAAAGGGGTAGGTAATTATGTTCACATTTGAGCCATTAAGGGATTTACTGGAACTTCGTAGCATATCGTTCCGCCAGTTAGCACGCGATTGTAACCTGACTTCCAACGCTACCGTCGCGCTAAACAACGATCAGTCCGTTAGATTAGAAGTTATTGTTACAATCTGCGAATATCTTGACGTTAATATAGAAGAAGTTATCGAAATTAAACGGAAGCCTTAACGGGCTTCTTTTTTGTTTGCCTCCGTTATGGTAAAATATTCTGCGGAGGTGTGCGACTATAGACGTTCAGTTGCGTTCTTTACTCCGTGACCGACGTAACGCACAAGGCATTTCGCAACGCCAGTTAGAATTACTTACCGGAGTACCACGTTCGCGTATCTCTCTATACGAAAACGATAAAGTCGAAATGACTGTCGATACTGCCGTTAAGTTTGCGCTTGTCCTTCATTGTACGTTAGATGAATTGTTCGAATATCGACGTTATTAGTCGGTCACAGGCGGTTTTTTGTACGACCGTCTGTCGAATGGTTATGTTCCGACGTAACCTTTGAGTCTATTTTCGCTAACTTTACCACTATTATCCACCGATGTAAACGAATTATCTGACAATTAAACGTGGAAAAGTATGACAATTACGTAGTTATCGTAACCACACGCTAATTTTAGGTACTTCGACCGCCCCTTCGATTAACCTTCGTAAGCCTTCCGTCCCTTCATTTCGTAATACGTCGTTAGCATCCTTATGCCTATCGTCCGTGTACCGTATGACTCGAAGGCTTGCGCCTTTCAACGCTGACACTACGCTATCATTGAATCGCTGACCCGCTTTATCGTTATCGCCCGCCACTACGAAGTAGTCCGTTTGTATCATTTTTACGATTTCCGCCTGTTTTCGGTTGAACGCTACACCTCCGACTGCCACCGCATTGTATCCCGCAGTCATCCACGATAGCGCATCGATTTCAGCTTCGCAGATTACGCAAGGCTTTCCGTCAGTCGCTAGATTAGCGCCATATACGAGATTACGGATTGGCTCAGCGCCTTTCTCGTAGAAGAACGTCTTGCCGCGTGTTGCTCGATACTTTACGTTAGCAAGGCGTCCGTCCGGCAAGTACCACGGAATCGCTACGAAGCCTGCGTGTTTACTACGTCCGACTCCCGCACGCGCCTGTGCTTCCGCCGATATACCTCGCTTATTTAAATACGGTGAGGTCAGCGGTTCTATTAAGTCCGCGGGCAATTCCGTAAATGACTTGCGCTCGCTTAAACGCGGAACGATTAGGCGTTGTTTCTCTACGCCGTCACCGAAGCCGTACGCTTCAAGCAGATAGTCCTCCGTTTCCTCATACGTTTCATTACGTAGGAAAGCGAGGAGTTTGACGATACCTCCGCTTGCGTAGTCCGCGTCATAAGCGCCACTATCTCCGAATACTCCCGCATATTCACCTTCGAGATTAACGTAGAAACTCGGAGTTTTATCGTAGCGAAACGGACTTGCTGCGATTAGCTTATCGGAAGACCAGCGCGTAGAAGTAAATTCGAACGCTTCTAACTCGGATCGGATGTCGATGTTTACGGGTTGACTGCGTATTCTAACCGTTGGCATTTGCCGACTCCTTCTTGACGATTTTCCTAGCGAATTGGTCAGCGCCCCATACGTTTGAATAATGGGCGTTATCGTCCCAACTATCCGTTACGCTATCGTATTCCTCGAAGTAGTAAATTAGATAATGACCGTTATCTACTATATCCGATACGCGGACTTCTACGAACCAATCGTTCCAACCGCCGGACATTTCGATTCTGAAATCGACTAATTCACCAACGGTTGCTAGCGGTGTTTCTTTGCCGATGTCTTCGCAAGAAACCGCTGATACTTCGTCGTCGTAAAGTTTTCCGCATATTTCGCATTGATACCTCGTAACCGCTTTTGCCATTCCTTTTCCTCCTCCGTATTTAAAAATCGAAATCACTTACCGCTGACTCCCCTACTTCAAACTCACGTACTACGCCAATCTGCGGTACATAAAGAATCTCCGTAAAATCCCCTTCGCCACCGTCGCGCCCTTTATTCACGCCGACAATTCCGCGCCCTTGCTTATAATCGGTATCTACCGCTATCAATACGGAGGCATCCTGCATAAGTTGCTTCGTTTTCGATACGTCTTTCCGTTTCGGTAAGTCGAGTTCACGCACGCCGTCGTCCGATTCTACTTCGGCAGTTTCGTCAGCTTGCGTAATAGCGAAGCCTACGACTTGCGTACGTCCGATTAACTTACGTAACTTTTCGGATGTATTCGCTGCGTCACCGCCAGCCGTCCGCGATTCGTTCTTTTCGTACGTTAAGTAATAAAACGGATCAATCATAACTACGTCCGCCTTCGTATGCAGAATATCCGATTCAAGTTGCGCCAGTGTACGATTGTTAAAATCCTCGTCACTTACGCCACGCACCGTAATGTTACCCGCGATTTCGTCGTTAATCGTATCGATAAAGAATCGGAACGCTACGTCGAATTCGTCCGTCAGTTTCCCTTTACGGATGTCGCTTGCGTCGAAACCTCCGTTTAAATTAAGACCTCCGACATCTAGCGATGTTAACTGTTTGCGTGCCGATACGCTTACGTATATTCTTACGAGGACTTCAAACCACGGCATTTCCATCGCCCATACAAGCACGTTCGCACCGTTAATCGCCATTTCTACGACTTCTTCGAGTGTGATTACGGACTTGCCTCGTCCGGACTTTCCGTAAACTACGTACATATTTCCGCTGACGTAATCGCCTATGCTCGAAAACTTCGATGGATACGTCTTAAATGATTCGCCTGCCTTGCGCCTGTCGTATTCTTCGAGGAACTTCGCGTTATCCGCCTTCACATCCGTTCCCACTTTGTTACGAACGTCTGTTCTCATTCTAATACTTTCCAGTTCCGTTTGCAAGTCGGAGAAGAACGTTTGCATATCGTTTCTGTTCGCCTCAAACATGCTCGCTAGCTTACCGTCATTTACGAATTTCTGAAAGGCTACGTCAGCCGATTCGTTCATTAATTTACGCGTTAAATATTCGTATGAATCGCCTACTTCCGGCACGTAGAAGAAACCGCTGACTTCTTCGGTGACCGTAGCGTATGACGGCGCTTGCCCGCGGTTTTGTTCCGCGTATTCCTTAATGAATCGGTATGCCTTCTTCTCCGCGTCAGTACCGAAATGGGCTTCCGCGATGTTGTGACGTGCGAGTGCGGACGGATCGTTGGTGTCGATTACCTTCGATAATAATAGGATTCCGTAGTTGCTCAATTAGCGTTCACTCCTTCCGTTATAAATCTCCGTTAATTATAGAAATTACGATTTCTCCTAGTTGGTATAATGCGTACAGAAAGAACGCCACTACCGGTATTACTAATACAATCGGATAATGCGCAAGTAACGCGACAAACGAGAGGCATAACGTTATAGCCACTACTCCGATAAATAGTCGATATATAATACCCATCACTTCGTCGCCTCCCCTAATTTCCGCTTCACATCCGCAATCCTCACGGCATAATCTTCGTCTGTCCCACACACGTCAATCACGGTCTGCAACGTAATCAACTCGTCCAAAAGAACGTCGACTTCCGCTTGTTTCTGCCGTTGCGTCTTGCGTTTCGGCTTCGAATTTGCTACGTCGGTCTTCATAAGAACTTCGAGGTTAATAGCCGATAAATCTACGAAATCAGTCGGCGGTTTCAGTAGCGAATCAATAAACGCCTTCGCTTCGTTCGCCTTCGCTACTAACGTAATTTCGCTATCTTCCGCAATCGTGCCGGATTTATAATCGAGTGCTGCGGATAAATCGTAGACAACTTCGCTGAACATTACGCCCGGCTCGTAGTTGTAGTATTCCGAGAATCCGTCAACGTGGAAGTATTCGCCTGCATATCCGCTGACCGTTACAATGTCGCCGAAGTCCGCTTTGCGCGGTAGTTTTCCGAGTGTCATTTCGTTTCCTCCTCGTTTATGATTGGCGCTACTTCGATATACAGTTCCTCGTATTTCGTAAATAGCGTTTCTAGTCCGTCAATAATTCCGTGGCGGGCTACGTCAGATAACTCCGTCGATTCGAATGTTACGTTAATTGCGTAGCCTTCTACGCGCTTATTTCCGTTCTCGCCTTCGGTTAGGCTACGCCAATTAAGCGCAACTTCGTCTAGCGGTTTCTCTAGCGTTTTAAAGTGTGTGCCGTCGCGGTATTTACCTACGACCGTGTATCCTTCGTCGTTTAGCGTGAGGATTCCGGTTAAGCCGTGCTTACGTCCTAATAAGCGGTCGCCGACTTGCATTAGCGTTTCCCCCGTTTCGATTCGCCACTGAACGCTAGATTCAAGCATTGATCCGCGATTCTGTCTTGCAGTCGTGCGTCGTAAATCCCCGCTAATTCTCCGATGCTTACGTTACTCGTATAAATCGTCGGTGCGCTCTCGGTAGTCCTCGCGTTGATAATCGCATGCACAATCGACTTAAACGATTCAGTCGCCGACCGCAATCCGATGTCATCGCAGACTAGGAACGGCACGTCCATACATTTCCGCATGAGCCGTTTGATATCGTCTAATTCCGCTTTGTCATCCGTCATCGTCGCGAGGTTATAGCGTGTTTGTAATTCGTTGACGTCGAGGTAATACGCCGGTACTTGCTGCGGTTGTATGCCACGTTTTAAACTGCCGAGGTAATGTGCGATAAGCCATTCGTTAACTAGCGCTGATGCGGTGGTGCTTTTACCGGTGCCGGGCGATACGCTATAGAGATAAAGCGATTTCACACGCTCATTACCCGTATCAAACTGGCGCTCGAATGTCGCTACATACTTCGCTAGGCTTGCGTAAATCTTCGCTTGTTCCTCCCGTGCCGGTGCGTTCTTTAGCGTGAGTTGCCGATAATCACGCGGTACATTTGCAGCGCCGATGCGTCCGCCTGTTCCGCTAAGTCCGTTCAGCGAAATGAAGTGCGCGCAATTCGGTAAGCACGTAGCGCATCCGCCTTTCTTCCGTTCATTTAAGATACATTTCTGCGTCAATCTGCGTTCGCCTCCTCCGTGTATCCTATCGATATAGCGAATAACTTATCGGACATTTCCGTTAGTTCTGCGTCAGATAACTCGCTAAAGTCGCCGTATTCGAGTCCTTCGTTAATTGCGATTTTCTCGCAGTACGCTATCCAAATACTACGTTCACCTTCCGTCATAACCATCGCTCCAATTCGTCTAATTTGCCGTTATCACTGTCGGCTACCGCTTTTGCTGACGTTTCCTTCCGTGCTTCCTCCGCTTGTAAACGTTGCAAATTCCGCGTCATATACGTTGACATAAAGCCAAACGATAGCCCCGGATATTGCGCGCTAGGCTTGTACTCCGCGAAGCATGCGTCGATGAACGCTTTTACCAACGCCTTATCGTATAGCCCCGGTTTCTTCGCCGTGCCGATGTATCTGCCGAGTATGCCCGCCTCCGCTTGGTAGCCGCGAAATGGTACGTAGTCGATTCGGTATAACCGCTTGTGTTCATCCGCTAGGTAATTCGCAAAGTGGCGAGTGTTCCACGCGGTTACTTCGATTTCATCGTAACGTTTACTTACCATCGTGATTAATCCCGTCTAATACGTTTAGCGCCCACGACTGAACGCTTAACGCGATATGTTCCTCATCATACGCGTTCTTGAGTAAATCTACGTGAGCAATGAACGATATTTCTCGGCGTAACCGCTCGACCTCCGCAAGCAACGCGGGAATATCTTCATTAATTACGTGACTAGCGTTTCGCATCGCATTAAAATCGGTATACCAATTTCCGCGAGATTTCTCCGCTCGTTTACGTATTGCTTCGATTTGTTCTTCCGTCATAATTCCGCCTCCTTAGTTAAACGTAACCTTCCTCACGCCCGGCACTAGCGTCAGTATCGCTCTCAACGCCTGCTGACTCGCTACTAACGCTTGCTTTTGAACCTCTGCGTCCTCTGCGATTTCCTTACGTATGCTAGCCGATGCTTTTGCGTATAATAGCTGACGATCCGCCTCCGTAAAGTCCTTCCGTAATATAGCGACGTCTTTATCGATTTCAATACGGTCATACGGTAGTTCCAACGATATCAATTCCGTTGCTGGCGTACTGATAATGACTTCGTTGCTCTCCGTGACGATTACGTTGTCTGCCGTGATTGCCGATACGGAAAAGCCCGTCTTAAACGTGCCGTGTAGCGTCATAGCGTACGTCTTGTCACCGAACCACTTAGCGTCTGTATAACGGAATTCCTTCGTGATAACGCCGTCCATGCCTACGATTTGCGCGTTCTCTTTTAGCGCGGTGATAACCGTTTCCTTATCTACGAGATTAGCGGTAGGTACCGATAATTCCGCTGACATTTCCGCGATGGTCGATTTATGCGGGAATACGCTGATTAGCGACATTGCGCAGATGATTAGCGCGAGGACTACGATGACGAACGCGGTTACTTTAATCGGATTTAGTTTCATACGAACGTATCTCCTTTCGACTCACGGCGGAATTTCCATTCGTTATAATCATAAGAATATAGCTTCTTCGTTTTACCGCATCTAGTACATCCGTAAGTCGACTTATGGAACATTAACGTATTTACGTGTTTCCACGAATGGTTGCATAATAATCGTTTAATCATACGTCATCGCCTCCGTTTCTTAATAACCGTCCGATCATCGCCTTAATATCCGTCAGTTCCTCGCGAATGTCCGTTAATGCTTCGCAGTTACATTCCGGTGAAGGCTCGCCGAGTTCAGCGTTGCGTGCCGATGTGTCTTCGCTCATTCCGCCTGCCCCCTTAAATCTTCGTTGATTGCGTGCGCTAACTTAAACTTGCGTTCGAAATACGAGATTGCTACGTATGTGATTACACCAGTCCATACTATTGCGATTAAATGCGTCATTCCGTTGACCTCCGTTTCTCCAATGAATATACGGCAAAACTAACTCCGTTTTATTTCGTAAGTATTTATACCTCCGAGAGATTTCCGCTACTATTCCGTAGATTCTTCTTTACGTTTCTCGGCTAATTTGCGTCCACGTTCCGCCAGTTCCTTCCGCTGCTCGTCCGTATATACGCGAATCTTCTTCATCGACACCTGCTTCTCCGTGAGTATTCCGCTGACTGCTTTCGGAGTGATTCCGTCTACTTCCGTTTCTAGTACGGAAAGTACCGTCAGTTCTTTAAGTTTCCGCATGTGTTTCGGTACAGTCGAGTAAACGTGCCATTCGTTAGTGAGTCCGTCAAAATTAAGGATAGTTTCTTGTTCTTCGCGTGAATACGCCATATCGGTGAGACCTCCGTTTGCTTATTTTGTTCAATCTTCCATGTATTTCTTCGCCCAACTGTAAATCGTTACAGATAAAGCGTTAGTGGTTTGTTTTTCCGAAAATTCATTTACATTCGTATTTCCGATATTTCTAATTAAAAAATTAGTCGTATACCTTTTAGTTAAATGTCTGCTTGCGATATCTCTTGCTTTTCTAAGTTTGCGTAAGTTGTGGAATTTACGTAAACGTTCTCTTTTATTTTTATTTTGGTCGTTCTTTAATTTCTTTTCGATAGCATCCAATTATCAACACCTCTTTTCTCTTATATAGAAAGATTCGTAATTATGATTACACTGTAGTAGGTATTTATCGCACTCACTTTAACACGGTGATTACGTAATTATTTAAATATCCGCGTTAGCTTTAGCTGACGCAATCGCTTGAACTTAACTACATCCGCAATGTTTAGTTTAGTTATCATAACGTTTAGTTAATAGACGTTTAGTTTATCTGCCATTTTCGACGGTACCGTTCTGCCATTTTCGACGGTACCGTTCTGCCATTTTGGTGGGTACGGTTGCGTCATTTTGCGCTATCCTCAACGTCGAGCAATACGTACTGGTTCGATGTTTTAAATCCGTTCCTATCTACGCGGTTTACAATTTCGATATAGCCCGCAGCTTCTAGCGTCTTCAATGATCGGTGTACAACGCGTTCGCTACTCCGAGCCTTTTTCGCGATAGTCGCAACGGACGGATGTGTTTCCTTCGTTACGTTATCGGCGTACATGCACAAGACCGCGTATACCGCTAATTCGACTGGCTTCGTTAGTAGCGCCTCGTTGTGTATGACTTCGCGCGTCACCTGTACGAAACGGCGTTTACGGAAGTCGATGACCGTGCGTTGCTTATCCGTTATAACGAACGACCTCCTTTAGTACCGTCTGCGCTAAGTAACCTCCGTCACGCTCAACGGCTGACTCGAATGTATCGTCTTCCCTAGCGTAGATAATGCGTTCGTGGTGCGTAGGGTCAGCGTAGAATTCGAGAGCCTTGCGTAGTTTGCGTTCTGTTTCCGTCATTTCAACCACCCGAGGATAGCCATGATTATATACGCTATTCCGATTGCCGTTACTAACGCGAAGCATATCAGAAAATATATCGCGACTCCGCCGGTCGCAGTGAATCCGAATTCTTGTAACGGTTTTAATAAGTTCATTCCGTTTCCTCCGTTTCATACTCTTCTGTCTGAGCGCACTTTCTGAACTCCATCGACTCTCGCCAAGACTTTTCCGCTAACCGCTCTAATACCGTTTCCTCCTCGTTAATACTTAATTCGTAAGTCTTACCGGATACCGTAACCTTCAACGACTTTCCGTTGTTCATTACGAGGAAACTCGCTACTGAGTTACACGCGTCTTCCGTAACGTGCTTCGCTACAACATCACCTAGCCACTCTCCGTCAGCTTCGAATATGTGAATACCGTTTGATACCGCTGCAATCTTTAGTTGTTGCGGATTGTATGTTTCCGTCATTCCGATTCCTCCGTTTCTATTTCGCGAATCTTTTCGATAAATTTCGTTAATGGAAATACCGGATACCACGGATACTGAACTATTCCGATTTCATCAACGCGGTATGAAAGGGAGTAACATCCGTCCGACCTGCGGTAATATCTAGCACCTACGCTAATGGCGATTGCCCTGCGTCTACAACTTTTCATCGACAATCCTCCAATTTTATACGTTCGATTATTTCCTTAACGTGTTTTATACTTTCTATATCGATATCTTCTAAAGTTACTTTTAGTGTAGTAGTGCGCGTTATTTGCTCCTCTCGTTCTTCGTTTATCGCATAGATTAATTCCGCTAATGCCTCGCTTAATTTCGTGATTGATTCGCCTAACCTCTGGTTATTGTTATTCATTTAATTTCCTCCTAGTTTTCTATTTTTTAAATCGCAGTGACTCGAACCATGCCGCTTCTTCTAACGTATCTTTCGGCGCTTTTATAACGGCTAACTCTTCCTCTAATTTAGCGTTAGCTGAATCGATCACCTCGTAATCAATGTCGTCACCTTTCACCGCAAACGCAATCTCTTCTTCCCATCGTTTATATGCGTCCATTTTTTCGCGTAACCGCTCACGTTCATCTCTGCTTAATCTCGTCATCCCGTCAACTCCGTTTCTAAATCGTCAATCGTCCGTGGATTATCGAAGCACCAATCGACGTACATGCGATATTCTTTCGGTGTCATTCCGTTCACTTCCGCTAAGTACGAGATTAAAGCGTCGAATTTCGCTTGTGACAAGCCGAAAGAGTCCTTAGCCCATGAATACCATTCGAAAAGATGAGCGTTATTTTTACTATAGTTTAAGTCCTTTCTTAGCGGAACTATATTCGAAAGGGTTGTCCCGCCGTGTCCTACAAATAACGGTATGACATGATCGTTTTGGGTATCGTTACTTTCGGTTAAGGCACATCCTCCGAAAAAGAGCTTTACTTTTTCTTCCTCTTTTAGAGTCATATCGTAAGGTAATCCTAATAAGCGTGCGCGTCTTTTGTTATCTGCTAGACGTTTCTTTTCGGGGTTTTCACTTCGCCACTTTTGTAAGTATTCTCTCTTTCTTTCAGGATTATTTTTACGCCACATTCTATTAGTTATTATTCTATTTTCGCGGTATAATTTATTCTTTTCTTCGACGTGTTCTACGTGAGTTTCTCTCCACGTTTTAGCTTTATTCGAAGTGCAATCACCACACTGCGAGTGCTTACCTCCGATACCTCTTTCTTTCTTATTAAAAGATTCTATAAGTTTTAATTTAGAACATTTCCTACAGACTTTCGCTACTATATTCCCTTTTGTATCTTCGTAAAATACACTTCCTAAACGATGCCAAATCTCTACGTAACCTTGCGCCAACAAAGTTTCACGTAAAATCGTTTCTCCCAAAAACAACACTCCCTTATTAAGTTTTTATGTCCTTACTAGATATGCACCATTCAATTCGAATTTTGCAACATTAGGATTGAATTTGAATTCCGCTCAACTACGGTCTTACTACGTATGTATAAACGTATTAAGAATGTGCAACATCGGAATTTAATTCCCCCAAATTTTCCGCTCTTACTACTTACTGCGAGTTATCTGCTGTATTATGCGACATCGGATTTAAAATAAACGCAAAAAGAACCCCGCTATTATTGACGAGGTTCTTCCGTTATTTCTTATTATCGTTTGATATCGTACCCACCGAATACTTTTTCGCTTGCAATTATGTCGCCGTTCAATGCGGATTTAAAGTCGACTAGAGTTGTATCTCCGAAGGCTTGCTCGATAGCCGTACCAATTGACGTAGTGAACGATTCTTTCTCGCTATCGTTACTGCCCGCCCACGTCGCTTCATCTACGAATACGACCGCTCGATACATAACGCCTGTGTGTTCCGCAGTCACTTCCGTAATAACACCGCTACTATTATCGATCATCGCAGTCTTAGCGGTTTCGAATTCCGCGAGTTTATCGGCGATTTCTGCTTCTGCTTTCGCTTCTTTATTGGCTTTAGCGTCTGCCTTCGCTTTCTTCTCCGCATCCTTTTCCGCCTGTATCGCTTCGCCCTTCGCTTGCATTTCCGCTACTGCTTCATTTTCTTCGGCGGTACTATCTTCGCCTCCTGCTAAATACGTGATTACGGATAGTACGAGTAAACCTACGATAAAGTATCCGCCCGATTTAAGTAACTTCGTTTTCATATAATTACCTCCGTTGTTTTATTTTAGTATATACGTAGAAACTTCCGTTTTCAATTAAATCCGCTACCTACTTATATAGTACGAACGTAAATTAAAACGGTTTCAAATCGCCATAATTACGAGGGTACTTGATAGGTAGCGGTACTTTCGTTTACATTCGTCAATATTCTTGCTATAATACGCGAGTAAACGTTTACTCATCGCATTGCGTAACGTGGTTTTATCGGAATTAAACCGGAACTTAACCTTGACAGGGTGGAGGTCGCTGGTTCGAGCCCAGTCGGGATCATTGGGTCTAGAACCCGTAAGAAAACTTTAGCAACAAAGGTTTCTCTAAAAGCGTCATCTCTTCGGGGGTGATGCTTTT
>Ga0180008_1000351_pt1 | contig 42021 bp, 53 predicted proteins | sample MM_PW_MetaG_FD_121121 | JGI IMG/M metagenome (GOLD analysis project Ga0180008, IMG submission 121121) | Groundwater microbial communities from the Aspo Hard Rock Laboratory (HRL) deep subsurface site, Sweden - MM_PW_MetaG | ecosystem: Environmental > Aquatic > Deep subsurface > Groundwater... | reverse complement strand
GTTGCGGGGTTTGCCGGACGGGTGGGTGGACGCCGTCGTAACGGATCCGCCGTACCCTGAGATCGATCGCCCCTACGGCCGATGGACCGAGACCGAATGGTGGGATCTCATGCGTCCTTTGGTCGGGGAGATCCGACGGATCCTCAAACCGACGGGATCGGCCGTGTTCGTTCTCGCTCCGAATTCGGAGAAGGTGGGCCGGGTCCGTCCTTGGCTGTGGGAATACATGGCGTGGATCGCTCGAGATTGGAACATGGTCCAGGACGTTTGGTGGTGGAATTTTACGACGTGCCCGACGGTCCATTGCCAACGCCGCTATGGACTTACAAGACCGAGCGTCAAGGCGTGTGTCTGGGCAGGGGATCCGGCGTGCTACCGAAACCAAGACGCTGTTCTGTGGGCCCAGTCGGAAGCAAACGCGGCACAAGATCGGAGCGATCGGGCGTTGGTGTATCAACCCAGCGGACAACACCAACGCCCTGGCCGCATGGCCGCAGTAGCAGACGAACGAGGAGGAGTAACGCCGTTCAACCTGATCCCCCTTTCGAACGCCGATAGCTCCAAATCGGCCGGGGCCGCGGGACACGGGGCCGGGACGCCCCTCCGGCTGTGTGAATGGTGGACGTCCTACATATCCCCGCCCGGCGGGATCGTCTTGGATCCGTTCGTAGGCTCGGGGACGACGGGGATCGCGGCCGTCAAGCAAGGCCTTTCGTTCGTGGGGATCGAACGGGATCCGGAGTACGTCGAGATCGCCAGAAAAAGGATTGACGAAGCGTCGAAGAGTGTCGTAACGTAGCGCGTATCTGTTGTCAAAGGGGAAGGGAACCCATGGAACAAATCTACTTCACAGCGAAGCTAGGCCCGGACGGCGTGGACGTCGAGATCCACGACTCGGCCGGCCGGGACGTTCATGTCAACCGAGACCCGTACGCGGACGGATCGATCCGCTTCGGGCCGTTCACCAACGTCGAAGACGTCGAGGCGTTGGATGCCGAAAAGGACGAGGTCGAAGAGAGAGTCAAGGACGCCGAGGCCGAGATCGACGATCTAAAAGCGGACGTCGCCGAGGGCGAGACCAAGCTGGACGAGGCTTGTCAGGCGTTCAACGACGTGATCGCGAGCGTCCGTGAGCAGATCGATATGGCCGGCGAGTATGCAGCCAAGGGCGACGCCGAGGCCACCAAGACGGCTTGGCGGGAGGCTTGGGCCCTGCTCAAGAACCCGTTATGATCGGCGACTACCACGTTCGTGTGGACGTCTACCCACACACAGGCCAGTCCAAGGCCCGCCTGGACCTCCACGTCCGGGACGCCTCCGACAAGAAACAAGCCCTTCGGTTGGGCTATTCGGCCGCCGAGGCCGTCCGGGCCTGGTTCTCCAATCAGGGGATCCCGACGCGGCGACGGGTCGAGGCGACATACAAAGGGAAGGCCCTGTCCAATGACTAGCTTCCGTGCTTCCGCGTCCCAGGTGACCACGTTCCGAGACTGTCCGCGCAAGTGGGCGTGGAAGTCCATCGGCAAGAGGCCCGACCCAGGGAGCCCCGCGGCCGCGTTTGGGAAGGCGGGCCACAAGGTCCTCGAGGATTGGGAGCGGAACGGAACCCCGCCACCTCAGACGGACGTAGGGGTTTGTGCGTCGGGCCTGATCCGTCCGGGCTGGATCCCCCCTCCGAGGTCGCCGAACGTGACCGTGGAACAGATGATCACGATCAACGCCCAGGCCCCCATGAACGGCGTGGACGTCGTCGTCCCCGAGCTGGAGGGGATCTCGTTGTTGGGCTACATCGATCTCTTAGACATGCGAGACCGGACGCTCCCGGTCGTGACAGACTACAAGTTCACCAAATCGTCCAGGTACGTCAAAGGCGAGAAGGCCGCTGCGTCACACGTCCAGACGTTGATTTACGGACGGTGGGCCATAGACAGGGCGTTGGGCGCCGTGTGCAACGTGCGTTACCTGTGGGCCGTGTGCCCGGAGCACAAAACCGGCCGCCGCTTCGACCACGCCAAACGGGTGGAGGTGAACCTGGACGTTCGGGACGTCTCGGTGGGCGATCCCGAGTGGGATCGGCTCGTCGCTGACCTCCAGACCATGGCCGGCCACTACAACAAGATCGACGGCGATCACGTCCTGGACGTGGAGCCGGATGTTTTGGGGTGCTCCGCATACGGCGGGTGTCCCTACAAGGACCTGTGTACGGATCTGGGTGAAATGTCGGCGTTTGCGTCCGCGTTCGCCCAGGAGAAAAAGGAGCAAGGCGTGGGACTCTTGGAAGAACTCAAAGCGAAGGCGAACGGCACGACGACGACGACGACCCTCCTGGCCATGACCCCGGGCATGTGTCCGGACTGCAAAATCCCGTTGGCCCTGTCGGCCATGCACAAAGACTGCCCGTCGCAGCAGGGCGGGGCGGCGCCATTGGTTGCCGAGGCCGCGGCCAACGCCGCACGGGGGGCCGTGGAGGGAGTCGGGGCCTATGTTCAGGCCCCAATCAACCCGCCCGAAGGCGCTACTCCACCAGCGGGAAATCCGCTTCCGCCCGACCCGTGGAAGTTGGGCAGCAACAAGGAGACCAAGGCCCTGATCGCAGGGATCGATGATCCCCGCTACCTCCGCACCTGGGCAGACAAGGACAAGCGCAAGCGGATCAACGGCTGGCTCGCGGCCCAGCTCGCGGAGCTCCACAAGTCCGGCGTGACGGAGGCCCCGACGGCTGAGGAAATCCAGGCCGTGGAGCCGACCCAGATCGCCAGCGTCCCGGACCCCATGCCGATCGGGACGGCGGACGCCGCGGCCGAGGAGGGCGAGACCGTGACGATCACGCCCTACGTGGGGACGCTCGTGGTCCTCGTCGGGTGCCTGCCCACGGCCAAGGCCTCGGGCCTGCCCAAACTCCAGGACCTCCCGTCCCTCCTCGTGGAGTCGGGGATCCTGGACGAGATCTACAAGGCGGCCGGCGTGGCCTGGAGCCTCATGGAGTACGGCAAGGGGCCCCACGTCCTCGCCCAGGCCCTGGGCCTGTGGCTGGACGACAACCCGGGCGAGCGGACGATCTGCGTGGACGCCCGTTCGGCCGAGGGTCGGGCGTGCCTGTCGACGCTCGAGTCCCGCGCCTCCCTCGTGATTCGGGGTGTGTCGTGAACAAGGCCACCAAGATCATGGAGAAGATCGTTCGAGATGCCCTCCAACGCGAGTCCGAAGATGTGGAGAAGGCTCTTCACAAGGCGTTGAAACCCGGTACGGAATGGGACGACGACGATCCTATTTACGTCGCCGTGGGTCGAATGATCGGCGGTTATTCGGTTCGCGGGCCGTTCCACACCATTGCCCAGGCCAAAGGTTCGATCAAGGATTTCCCCTCGGGCACGATCCATGGCCCTGTGTCCCGCCGGGCCGCGTTCTCCTTGCTCGAGGACATGGAGGAGGGCGCCGTGTACCCGGAGGGCTCTGTCTGTTTCGATCTGGAACGAGCCCAAGACGCGCGGGACGCGGCGTGGTCCGAGGCTTGGGAGGCCTGGGCCAAGGACGCGTTCTACCATTGTGACGTCCCGATGGATCCCCAAGGCTTGGCCGAGTGTCTGGACCAAGTCGTGGCCGCGGCCCGTCTGTTCAAGGGGGAATAGTGAAACCTGTCCGCTACGGCGTGTCGACCTACTCGATCTCCTCGGGCGAACTACTCAAGCTGGGCCCCGAGCCTCCGATCGATCACTTCGAAGAACGGACGGCCCAGACAGCCCTTCGACGTCGGGCCCGTTGGGGGATCCCTGTCTGGGAAGGCTACCGGCAACTGTCGTTGTTCCGCCGTCTCCGTGGCCTCCGGCTCGTGTCCGTCCTCCGACGCAAAGAGGAACAGATCATGGGCCGGATCCGGGAGGCTCAAGATCTGGCGTTCCTGGAATACATGCGTGGATCGTCTCCCTTCTGCTATACGGAGGACGAATGAACCCCTTCGGCAAACGTCGGGCCGTCGCCGCAACCCCGGACCTCCAACGGATCCGGGATTTGCCACGGCGGGATCCCATGGACGGCGTGGACGAGCTCGTCCCCCTTCTCACGGACTACCTACGAACGCCCGAGGGAACCCAGACCCTGCGCCCGATCCAGGCCGCGGCCCTCCGAGACTGTCACGATCACCGGGGCTTGTTCGGGCCGATCGAAGTGGGCGAAGGCAAGACCCTCGTGTCCCTCCTGGCCCCGTCCCTGATCCCGTGTGAACGGCCGTTGCTCCTGACCAAGGCCGCCCTTGTCCAAAAGACGCTGAAGGAGGGGGAGGAACTAAAGCGACACTGGAAGATCCGTTCGGATATCCGGGTGGCGTCCTACAACAAGATCTCCACTCAACCCGGTTTCCTGGAGGACATGGCCCCGGACCTGATCGTGGCCGACGAGGTCCACGCCCTGGGGAACCTGAAGTCCGGCCGGACACGCCGGGTCAAGCGGTACATGCAAGAACACGAACCGGCGTTCGTGGGTCTCTCGGCCTCGGTCCTCAAGAGGTCCATGCGGGACTACTGGCACCTGTTGATCTGGGCCCTCCGGTTCGGGGCTCCGGTTCCGTATTCGTGGCGGGAGGCTCAGGAGTGGGCGGACGCCCTGGACCCGGACGTGGACAGCTTCGCCAGGCTGGACCCTGGCCCGCTCGTGGACCTCGTGGCAACGGAGAAGGACAGGCCCGAAAACTACAAGACTTTACCACTGCAAGAGACCACGGAGAAAACTGTCCGATCCGCCTTCCGCCGTCGCCTGACCGAGACGCCCGGCGTCGTGGCGTCCTCGGGGCCGTCCCTCGTCCGTGCGTCCCTCCGACTCGAGGACCTGGGCCTCCAGCTCCCCGCCGTATGCAAGGGCTACCTGGATCGACTCAGGGACTCGTGGGAGACGCCCGACGGGATCCCCTTGGACTCGCCTTCCGACGTGTGGCAGGTTGCCCGGTGTCTGTCCCTGGGCTTCCATTACCGGTGGGAGCCGGAGCCTCCCAGGGAATGGCTGGAGGCCAGACGGGTGTGGGGGGCGTGGGTCCGCCACAGGCTCGCGACGAACAGATTTGGTCTGGACACGGCTGGCCAGGTGGCCGAGGAGGCCTCTGGTACGGAAGGCCCGGACCCCGCGGGCTGGGGAGCATGGGAGAACTGGAAACTCGTCCAGGAACACACGGGCTACACCTACGACGTGGTCCCCGTGTGGCACGACAATACGATCCCGTGGGCCGTGTGGGAAAAAGCCGTGGAGTTTGGGGCTATTGTCTGGACAGACCTCAAGGCCTTTGGGGAGGCTCTGGGTTCCGAGGAGGTCCCCTGGTTCGGCGGAGGGGCCGAAGGGCTCGAGGATCACAAAGGCCCGTGCGTCGCCTCGATCAATGCCCACGGCGAAGGACGGAACCTGCAACAGTTCTCACGAGCGATCGTCGTCACGCCTCCGGGAGCTGGGCGGACGTGGGAACAGCTCCTGGGTAGGCACCACAGGCCGGGCCAGGAGGCTGACGAGGTCGTGTTCCACGTGGCCCAGCACACGGACGTTTTCAGAGAAGCATTTGGGACGGCGTGCAGGGACGCCCGGTACATTCAAGAAACTGTTGGCAACCGTCAAAAACTGACGTATTGTGATATCGCGTTCCCGGTGGTCGGGGACGTGTGAAACGACAACGGAACGAAGAACGAAAACGGAGACTACAAAGTGGACCTTCTGAACAAGTTGAAAACCGACCAAGCCGCAACCCCCGCCCCCCAGACCCAAGCCCCCATGACCGTGGGTGGCCTGTTCGCGGGGATCGAACACGCGGAGTCGTTCGCCTCGTCTGTGTTCCCGATCGCGGGGAACTACGTGATCCACGTCAACGGGTGCAAGTCGCACATGAGCCGTTCGGGCAAGGGGCAAATGTTCATCGCGGAATTGGGGATCCTGGATTCCACGGTGGAGGCACGGCCCGCCGGAACCAAGATGGCCTATATCGAGACCATGTCCGCCCTGGGTGCCCTGGGTCGCGTCAAGTCGTTCCTGGCCGCGTCCCTCGGATGCACGCCCGAGGAGGTCACCCAGGAGATCGCGGAGGCCTGCATCGGCGCCGGGAACCCCCTGGCCGGCCGTCTCCTCCGTCTCGAGGCCGTGGACGGGACGAGCAAGAAGGGAACGCCCGTCACCAACAAAAACTGGCTTTCCATGCCCCAGGAGATCGAGGGCAAGAACGCTGCGGACCTCGCCGCGGCCGTCGGCCTGAACACGACGTTCACGCCCTAGTCCAGGCGCCGGCCTGACCTCTGGTTGTCCCGTCGCCCTAGGGGACAGCCGGGGAGGATCACCGGGAACGCCCCGTAGGCGACGCGGGGCGGGTCCTCCTTGGGGAAGGGACACATGCGAAAACACCAACAAGAGAAAAGCACCACAGCGACAAACAGGCTTGTCAAAATTGTTTGTGGTTGTGGGGCTGTTTGTGATCGTCCGGAATACGATGGGGCTACATGGGCGGACGATCCCTACACCAAACACTCCACTACGATCGAACACGAAGACTCCAAATCATACCCAGAGGCAAGTTTCGGCGATCGGTGGATCTACGATCTGTGTCCTTCGTGTTGGGAAAGTCTCAAAGACTGGCTCCACGAACGAGGCCACGAAGCCCATCGTGTGGAGATTGACTTTTGACACGGCCAGTCCTGATCTTCGACCTGGAGACCGACCCGATCCGGCCGGGCGTCCAGGCCCCGCGGCCTGTGTGTATGTCGTGGTCTAGAGGCCACGGCCCACAACTTGAGGACGAGGCCGGGATCCCTGTCGTCGTCTCCCGAGCCATGGACGAGGGCTACACGTTCGTCGGTCACAACGTCGCCTTTGACGCCCTGTGTCTCCTCCAGTGGTATCCCGACCTCGTCCCGCTCGTGTGGAAGGCGTACGGCGAGGGTCGGATCCTGTGCACGGAGATCCGCGAGAAGCTGATTGACAACGCCGAGGGACACTTAGGCTATGGGACCAGGCCCAACCCCAAAACAGGGAACCTGCCAAAGGTCCGCTACAACCTGGGGGATATCATCAAGCGTCGTTTCGGCCACGAGATGGACAAAGGCTCGGATTCTTGGCGATTGCGTTACAACGAGCTCCGGGGCGTCCCTGTGACCGACTGGCCCGAGGAGGCCCGACGGTATGCCTTGGACGACGCGGAGTGGACGTGGAGGCTTTACCAAGACCAAGAGTCCCGACGTCAAACCGTGGGCTACACGGACGACGTCTGGGCCGCGGAACAGGGACGACAAGCCAGGGCGGCCCTGGGGCTCAAGCTCATGTCGGCGTGGGGGATCCGGACGGACGGACGGACGATCACGTCGTTGGACTGGACGCTACGCAAGAAACGCCAGGACGTAGCGACAGATCTCCACGCGGTGGGCCTGCTACGATTAGACGGATCCAAAGACATGGCCGCGATCCGGGAGGCCGTGGTTCGGGGCTACGGGAACAAACACACGCCGGCCCCCACGACGCCCAAGGGCGCGATCTCCACGTCCCGGGAGGTCCTGGAGGCTTCGGGGGATCCCCTCCTGTCCTCCCTGGCGGACTACGATGGCCTTGGGAAGCTCCTGGGGACGTACGTGTCTGGGCTGTGGGCCGGGACCGATCTCCCGATCCATGCCTACTACAACGTCCTGGTAGCCACGGGCCGGACGTCCTGTTCCCGGCCGAACATGCAGAATCCGCCCAGGGCCCCGGGCGTCCGGGAATGCTTTGTGCCGCGGCCTGGTAACGTGTTCGTGGCGTGCGACTACGATTCCCAGGAGATGCGGACGTGGGCGCAGTCCTGTGTGGACCTCGTGGGCTACTCGAGCCTGGCCCAGGCGTACCAGCAAAACCCCGATTTTGATCCTCATATGGACATGGCTGTGGCGGCCGGGTTGGGCAACGACAAGGACGCAAGGCAGGCCGCGAAAATCGGGAATTTCGGACTGCCCGGGGGAATGGGTGTCGAAGGCCTCCAGGGTTTCGCCAAGGGCTATGGCGTGGACTGGTCCTACGCCTTCGCCGAACAGGTCCGGGACGCTTGGCGGGCCAGGTGGACGGAACAGGGGCCGTTTTTCCAGTGGGTGGACACGGTCGTTTCTACGACGGGTCGGATTGTGCTGCCGAGGTCGGGGCGGATCAGGGGAAGCTGTGGCTACTGCGACGGGGCCAACACGACGTTTCAGGGCCCGGCCTCGGACGCATCAAAAGCCGCGCTGTGGGAGGTATGCCGACGCTGCTACACGGAGCCGAACTCGGCCCTGTACGGCTGGCGTCCCGTGATCTTCATCCACGACGAGATCGTTCTAGAAGGACCCGAGGGGGAGTGTCACGAGGCCGGGGCCGAGTTGGCCGAGGTCATGATCGAAGCCATGGCCAAGTGGACGCCCGACGTCCCTCCTCGAGCAACCCCGACGGCCATGAGACGTTGGGCTAAGAAGGCCGAACCTGTGTATGCCGGGGGCCGTTTGGTTCCTTGGGACACGGACACGAAACAGTGAAATCTGGAGGAACGAGATGAAAGCATGCAAGCACCTGGACTACAGCGACAAGTACCTGGAGTCAGGCTGCGTCGTGGAGACGTGTGCGCCCCACTTCCCGGATGTGAGGTACTGGCGCCGACCGGACGCTGTGCTCGATGCGCTTGGCCCCCTCGTCCGGCCGCAAAGGTTCAGTTCTGTGGTCTCGGGCGTGGCCGAATCAATGAGATCTTCGCCTGCTACAGCCCAGGCGAGATGCCCTGCTACGAAGCCGAGGAATAGAGACCATGGAACGTGACCTATACCCAGCTATCTGCCGCGCCCAGGGTGTGGCCCGGAAGTTCCTCGGCGAGTCCGTCAGCATGAGCGGACGGCAGAGCCAGAAGTGCGAGCGGCTCGCCACGGAGATCGCCGAGGCCATGGAGGGCCACGCCGCCGAGGCCGTCGAGGCAGAGCATGCACGGTGGGTCGATGGCCTCGAAGACATGGCCTACTCGGCGTGCGACGACGACCACCATGCCGGGTGGAATGAGGCGGTGGAGACGGCGCTTCGTGACCTGAGAACAAAAGCAAACAAGGATTCCCGATGAGCGACAGAGACAACTGGCTGAAGGTGGAGATTGCCGACCGGCGCCTGGTTATCAGCATTGGCGTGGACGAGCTGGCGCGCGCTATCGAGGCATCGCCTGACGATCGGATCTGCACTTACAACGACGAGACTGGCGAGTTCGAGAGCCCGAAGATTGTGGAGCCCGACCTGTTCGCTGCCGACTTCCTGCGCGAGTTGAACCACGAGCAGGAGGACGGCACCACCGATGTCCACCGGCTGCTCGACAACGCCGCGGTCAAGGCATTCGAGAACGGCGCCGAGGGCGTGGTGTTTCCGGGCGACCAGGAATGAAAGCGTAAAATTATGAGCGGACCCACAAAACGGCTGCGTCCCTTCTGGTCCTACTACGGATCGAAGTGGAAGCTCGCGCCCAAATATCCGGCGCCGGCACACGGTCTCATCGTCGAGCCGTTCGCTGGGTCCGCGTGCTACTCGCTGCTTCACTGCGATCTGCAGGTCCTGTTGGTGGATTGCTTTGAGCCCATCGTGCAGACGTGGCAGTACCTCATCAGGGCGAGCGAAGCCGAGATCCTGGCGCTACCTGATCTCGAACCCGGGCAGACCGCCGAGGACCTGCCCATCTGCGAGGAAGCCCGGCTGTTGGTCCGGTGGTGGTGCAACCGGGCTCAGTCCACACCAGCGCGACGGCCGTCGACCTGGATGGCGAACTACCCAGAGAAGCATTGGTCTCAGCCGATGCGGGAGCGCATCGCCTCGCAGGTGCACCGCATCAGGCACTGGGAGGTCCGCCACGGCGACTATCGGGACATCGAGGACCTACAGGCTACATGGTTCGTCGATCCCCCGTACGATGGCGCTGGGCGCTACTACCGTGGCCGTCACGATCTGGACTTCGGCGCGCTGGGTGAATGGTGCAGGAGCCGCCGAGGGCAGGTGGTCGCCTGTGAGAACGAGGGAGCGACATGGCTCCCCTTCCAGCCGCTGGCTGTAATCGACACGATGGGCAGGGCGGGGGCAGGGCGGAAGGTGTCCCGCGAGGCCGTCTGGACCAACGAAGAACCGCAGCAATTACGGCTGTGGGCCTGAAAGCGTAAAATTATGAACAGGAGGTGGAGATTATGAACGAGAAGACCTTCGCCGTGAACAGCAAGCGGCAGACGAGAGGGCCGACACTCGGCAACGTGAACGCGATCGCGTTGGCTGCCGATTGCCCAGTGTGTGGTGCAAGCTGCCCACCCTATGAGATCAACGTCAACGGGTGGGGTGATGTGTTCTGTCGCTACCAGTGTTTCTCCGACGAAGCACCGTGCGAGGTCTGTGGGGGCTGCGACGATTGCGGACCGACGAAAGACTGCGAAGAGTGCGAGGGGCGCGGCACGATGCGCTGCCAGTGCCACTACGCCGGCGACGGCGAGACCTCGACGTGGGAGGAGTGAAAATATGCCAACGAAGATCGAGCACCTGAATCCGAGCCTAGCCGAGCTTGCGGGACAACTCGGCGGCACCATTTACTACCGAGGCGGCGACTGGTGGTTGGGGCCGTGGGATCTCCAGATCACCTACGCCGTGCGCATCAGGGACGGCGAGCGGCGCGAACTGGACGTGCGCGGGAAGGCCAACCTCGCCGAGGAGATCCTGCGCCGCTGTGTCGAGGCTCGGGATCCGAGTCGCTGGGGGTCGCTGCCGAAGCGCGCTGGCCGTGTGCTCCACGGGCTGCGTACCGAGACGGCTCCCGAGTTCAAGCCGCGCCACTACTGCTACTGGCGGGACGACAGCATGGATCACGGGGTCGTCTTCGCTACGCCGCTGCGTGGGCAGAAGTCGGCGACGCTGGACCTGGTAGGGGAGGAGCGGATCGAAGTGGAGATGGACGGCGACAGGACATGGGACGATGTGATCTCGGGGCTGCGCGTCAAGGCTGAGATGCGCTACGGCCCGATCGGGGAGGCGCCGTGAGGAACGCACCGCAGATCGAGAAGATCAACGACGACGGCAGCATGTCCACGCTGGTGACGATGACGCTGGACGAGTACCGAACGCTCCGGATCGCGCTGGCGAAGGCAGCCGACGACTTCGAGATCCTGATGCAACTGGCTGCGCGGCCGTGCGTGTACGACGAGGCGATGGCCGCTGCCGGTCGATGCCGGATGGTGCTGGCTACCATGGAGGATCGATGAGGCGAGAAGAGATCAAGCGACGCGCCGCTGCGCTGGCCGTTCTGGAAGCGACACCGGAGCGTCTTACTCAGGAGATGGAGTTGAAGATCGGCGACTACAGGCTCCGTCTCGTGGACAACCACGGGCACATGGCCGAGCCCGTGGAAATCGCGGACCGCTGCTTTCGGCGCCGAATCAAAGAGGCCCTCGACGACTACCGCGCATGCCTGTGTGCCATCGTGGACGAGCCGCAGGAATAAAACCTACACAGAGCAAGCGAGCGTAATTTTATGAACGCACATCTACAACTGAAACCGTTGACGCTGAGGCAGGCAAATGACCACGTTGCCGTACTGCATCGCCACCACAAGCCATGCCGTGGGCATCGGTTCAGCTTGGGCGCATACAGCGGCGACGAACTGGTAGGCGTGTGCATCGTCGGGCGCCCGGTTGCTCGAGCGTTGGACCCCTACGCTGTCGCCGAGGTGACACGTCTCTGCACGGACGGGCGAAGACGTGAGCGACTACCATACTAGGAAACCAGAGTGTACGCGCTGTCAGGGTGCTGGCTCCATTGATCGGCCAGGGCCGAGACGGCGCAAGAAACTGCAACCCATCATGGCGTGCCCCGGCTGCAACGGCACGGGCCACCCAAAGGAGACCAACGAGATGAACCCAGACACCAATCGCTTTGAGCAGTTGACCGAAGACCCCGGCAGCGAGGAGCAGCAACAGGCGTTCGAGCACGCAGCCACGGAGCAACTGAAACGGCTCGTCGCTCAACAGAACGCAGGTCGCCTGATTCGTCCTGATGGCACCGAGGTTCCGCCACACTGGTCCACGTTTCAGGTGGGCGAGGAGGTGGTCATCAAGGACTACACGTTCAAGGTCGCCTACATCGGCGAGACGGCGATTCTGTTCGAGCCGGTCGGCATCCCCATTGTGGGCACAAACGGCGAGAAGTAACGAAAGGGCGAACAAATGATTCCGACTGAGATCACAACCCTGGCCCTGATCGGATACGTTTGGGCCGTAGCAATCCATATCCACACCAAGAGGAGATCCACCCGATGAAACGCACGATCCTGATCCTGGCCGTCCTGGCCTGTTCCTGTGCTCCTGTCCGTGCCGAAGAACCGCCGGCCGTGACCTCGGCCCCGGTGGACGTGACGGCCCTACAGGCCGACCTCGTCCGCATCAAAGCGATCCTCCGAGGCGTGATCCTCGGGGAAATCCCGTGCTTCAAAGCGGCTGACGGGAAGGCGATCGGCTGCGGCTGCAAAGGCCCCAAGGACGAGAAGGGGCCGGCCGTGTGTCTCGTCGTCGTCCCACTCGAGGAGGACCAGGCCGATGATCAACCGTAAAGACATCATAGCCCTAGACCCGGCCGTCCGTCGTTGTGGCTGGGCCGTGGCGTCGGGCGGGAAGATCGTCGGCTGTGGGTTGTGGGCCGGGGAGTTGTTCGGGGTTGGTTTCGCTATCGACGTCGGATCCCCTCTGGAGAGCGTGCGGCCGGAAGATCTACCCGATCCTCGTTACGTCCCGCCCACCGTCCTTGTGGAGATCCCCTATCCCCGTCCGAGCCGGACGGAGAAGGCCAAGCCCGTGGATCTGATCCGGGTGGCGTTCGCAGGCGGACGCTATGCTGAACAAGTCGCAGAGCGTTACGCCACCTACGACGTCCAAACCGTGTTCCCCCACGAGTGGAAGGGCGGGACGCCCAAGGCGATCGACAACGCCAGGACGATCGCCAAGCTGTTCCCGGACGAGCTGGCTTTGTTGCACGCCACAGGCCTGTCCGAGGCCAAGAGACACGACGTCGTGGACGCGATCGGGATCTGTTTGTGGAAGCTAGGAAGGCGGAGATAATGGCCCCACCGAGAAAAAACGCCGCACTCTACGACGCCCTCCGGGATATGCTCGAGGCGGACGGATCGACCATGGGCGAATTCGTGGAGATCCTCGACCCGGACGGACTGCGATCCACCAAGACCGTGGAGCGTTCGATCTACCGTTGGTTCAATTGGCTCCGAACCGAGGGCGTGGAGGTAGGCGCCTTCCGCAAGGACGGGACCGTGGTATACAAGGTCTCTTGATGTAACGTCAGGACTCACACCTTAGAAAGGGGAAGGGAATGAACAACAAGATCGCAATTGTGGCCCCTGTGCACGTCCAAGGGGCCATGGACGACGGAGAGAAGGAGGGGGCCGAGGCCCGAGCGGCCCTGGAATTCGTCGGGAACCTGACCGTGGACAGCCCCGCGACCTACGAGATCGCGGCGTCCATGCTCAAACAGATCAAGGGCCACGCGTCCCGCTTGGACGCCACCCGCAAGGGCTGGACGGGCCCCCTCTCGGACGTGGTCAAGGATATCAACGCCACGTTCAAGAAGGCCCTGGAGCCCCTGGGCCTGTGTGAAAAGGCTTTGAAGGCCAAGATCTTGGGCTACCGGACCCAGGCCGAGAAGGACCGGGCCCTTCTGCTCGAACACGCCGGGGCCAACCCGGACGTGGCGGAGACCGCGATCGCGGAGGCCGCGGCCCTGGAGCCGCCCAAGGTCGAGGGCCTCCAGATCCGCCGGACGTTCGTGGGCTCCGTGACGGACGCCCAGAAGATCCCGCGAGAGTACCTGATCCCAGACGTCAAGGCGTTGAACCCGATCAAGAAAGCAACGCTCAAGGCCGCAGTGAAGGAGGCGCGGACCGTCGCCGACGGGAAAACAGACACCTCCCGTCCGGTGTTCGTGGACGCTGAGAACGGTTGGTTGTTCACGGGACACTGGGGCGCGTCGCTTCCGTTGCTCCCCATCGGTTTGACAGACGTCGGGAGCCATATCAACGGCGAAGTGCAAACAGACAACCTCCCAGATCTGAAAGCCGTCCTTCCCAGCAACGTGGTTCTGGATCCCATCGAACCCACAGGCGTGTGCCTGGTAGGCAAACACGGCGTGTTCTGGCACCATTACGCGTTCTGTGGAGGAAAGACCACGGCCGGCTGGATCCAGAACGCTTTCCACCGAATCGTGGAGGAAAGTGGATCGTGCATGTTCACGGAGCCTTCCAAGGACCCGAAGAAACGCGCCAACGGCCCCTGGATCAACGCAGACAACGCCAACGATTGCACGTTTGTGGTCATGCCGGGACGTCCCGCCCACGTGCCCAAATCGGCGTTCTCTTTGTTGGCGTCTGAGGATCAAGAATGAGCGGATCCACCGACTGGAGGACGCCTCCCGGCCTGTTCGCCTTCGCCCAGACCCTCGTGGGTCGGGCGTTCGAGTTGGACGCGGCCTCGACCCCAGAGAATGCCCTGTGTCCCCGGAAGCTCGAGGACGGGCTTACAGACCCCTGGGACGCCGTGGCCTTCTGCAACCCGCCTTACGACCGTGGGAGCATCGGCAAGTGGACGAGGCGAGCTCACGGACAGGTGGCCTCGGGTGTGTGTCCCCTGGCCGTCCTCCTCGTCCTCGTCGACACGTCCACCAAATGGTTCCACCGGGCCGTGGAACAGGCCTCGGGCGTTGTCCTTCTGGAGGGTAGGGTCCGGTATCTCCACCCGGACGGAACCCAGGCCAAAACGCCCAGTTTCGGATCTGGGCTCGTGATCTACGACCCGGAGATCAAACCCCAGGGCGTGGCCTGCTCAACCTGGCGATGATTTTTTAGTCGTTCCGTTGTCTTAGAAAAAAAAAGATCGCTTTTTTTTTCGTCGCCTACAGAAGAAAGGGAGAGGTCCGGGCGTATCCTCTATGAACCTCGAACGAAGGGAAACGAAATGAACACGACAACAACGCATACAGGGCCTTGGACCGAGGTAGTCGACGCCGCCGCACACACCGCGGCCCTGGATCTATGTCAGGGAAAATACCAACGCGATCTTTTGATGGGTCACGAGAATCTGAGTGGATCGTCTCTCGTGGGCGCTGTGTCCCGCTGGGGCGCCAGCTATTCTCAGAGCCGGAGATCGCTCCTCGCCCGAATGACGGCGGCGGGGATCCTCTGGAGCGAGCGCCGAGGATCGCGGCGCAGCCGGATTCTTGTCATCGGCCGTTAGTCATCCTCGACCCACTCCACGCCCTCGTCTAGACGTTCCGCCCACTCCTTCCCACCGTCCAAGAACCTAGATTCCCAGGCACAGATCCCCTGTAGATCGCAGGCAGGATCTCCCAAACGTATAGGCCGGACAGGACGTATTCGATCAGGCCCCAGTCCGGCTCTTCTTTCATGCTAGTTTGCGGCTTTGCCAGCGAAGTAGGCCAGCTCGAGGGCCGGGGACGCCTTGCCCCCGTTTAGTTTGATGGCCGCGATCCACAGGGAGTCCGAGGACGGGGCCTCGGGCGGGATTGGGTTGAGGGGACCTCGGATCTTGGGCGGAGGGAGGACAGGGGCCCCGTCCAGGGTTCCGTGGGGATCGTAGACGTCGGGGGCGTCCGCGGCCTCCCACCTGTCCCCGACCTTGGTCAAGTCCCCGGCCCTCTCCAGGCGTTTGACGATCCGGCGGATCGCGTCCCTCCGCCCCCGGCGCACCTCGGGGGGACTCACAGTCCCGCCGCAAACGTCAAGGATCTCCGCCGGGCCCACCGGCCGGCCTCGAGCGATCTCCAAAATTTTCGCGTCTGTGGGTTTCTTGTACACCATTCCCTTCCCCTTCCAATCAGCCGATCACGGCCGTGTTGTTCATGCCCAGGAGTCCAGAACGGACGCCGTGGCGGTAGATCTGCAACGCTCTGGGGGCGTGTTGATAGCCCCGATCCGCGCTCCACTTGTCGGAGCCGGACAGGCACGGGAGCTGGCGACGAGTCACGCCGTAGGACGTATCGATCTCGGACTTCTCCGTGTGGAGATCTCCCGTGTAGACCGTCCTGTGGACGCACGCCTCCCAATGTTCCGCGGCTTCCACGGACATGAGGCCGGCCAGGTCCGACGTGTTCCGGACGTCCCGGCCGTGAGTGAACCCGATCAAGTTCGTTCCGAACCTGCGATAGGCCCGTGGCTCGTGGTCCAGGGACACGATCACCCGATCCGTGTCCCGGAACGCCGCGGCCAAGTACATGTGGAGGAGGATGCCCACGATCCCGTCGTGGTTCCCCTCGACGAACACGAACTCCACCGGGGCCACGGCGGCGAGGCCTGCGGCCCAGGTCTCGAGGAGCTGGCACGCCTGGATCACGATCTCGAATGGCTTACCGTCCAGGTCCTGATCGTGTCGCATGGAAACCGTTTTGCCGTGGTCGTTGGCGAAGTGGAGGAAGTCGTTTCCCGTGGGGACGTACAGGCGTTCCGGCGTTCCGTGGACCAGGAGATCGGCCAAAGCCCGCTCCGTGGTCTCCCGGAGGCGACGATCTGCGATCTCCCTGTTGTAGGGGTCTCGGGTCGACGGGGCCCCATATTTCCCGTAGTGGAAATCGAACAGGCCCACGACGGCCTCGTAGGGCTCCGGGGCCGCACGCGGTTTCATCGGTTTGGGGATCGTGGCCTTGTGGTTCCCCATGGACGATTTGATCGCCATGAGAACGTGGTCCTCGAACGATCTCCATTTCTGGGCGTCCTCCTCGATCGCGGCCCAGACCCTGCGGCTCGCCTTCTCACGAACCCGGGCCCGTTTCTTCTGGAGCATATCGCCCACGAGCTCGTCCTCGTCCTTGCTCGCCAGTTCTTCGCGGGAGAACGGCTCCGAGTCGTGGGTGATCCCGTGGGCCCGTAAGTAGCCCGTAACCCACGTTCGATCCATGGCGAATTCCCGGGCGATCTCGTTGATCGTCGCCGGGGCCCCGTCGAAGTTGGAATAGGCCGCGATCAGGGCCCGGTGGACCGATCCGGGGAACCGGATCGGTTTGGGGACTCCTGGGACGTTGGTAACGTAGGTGTCGGTCTCTTCGCTGTAGACGTAAAGCGGTTTCTCGATCCGTTGCTTGGCCATGGGGCCTCCTATGTTGTGCGGATCAATGCGGCCCGGTAGTCGGGCCACAAGGCTATCAGATCCTCCCAGGTAATGCCATGGAAACGCCAGTCCTGGCCCTTGCGGACGCCTCGGCTGCCCACGCCTCGGAGGCTCCCGGCGGCCTCCCGGGTCAAACACCGATCCGTCTCCGAGTCGTAGTCCATGATCAGAATCGTGTGGCCCTTGGCGCCCTTCCCCCGTTTCGTCCAGCCTTGGAACACACAGGGCGTGTGGGGGACGTCACAGAGCATCACGGGATCCGCGTACCCGTCCGCGATCGCGACGTCCACAGGGCCGAACCTGTGACGCTCTACGTCGTGGATCATCCATAGCCGATGAGAGGCCAGGGACAGAAGGGCCCCGTCTCCGTGTTCTCGTTGGAATGCCCCGACCACGACGGCCTCGACGAACGAACAACAATCGATTGTGGGTCGGCGCCCTGCAACGGGCTCGGGAAGTGTGATCCCACGGACGAGCCCAGGGGGATATTCGGGACGGCCGTAGCCATAGCCCGCGAATTCCTGATCAACGTCCCACAGGGTCTGTTCTCGGATCCTCACCAACGGCCCTCCACGCCTACTCCGGCGTACCAGGCTGGATCGCCTCGCCAATCGACCAAGGCCCGGCCTTCGCCGTAGGCTGTCCAATCGTCGGCTAGGCGGAAATCAACACGCCCAACGGCCCCGGCCCCCTTGGGAGACACGACGAAATCCAGATCTAGTCCCCCGGCTGTCCCGGGGGCTAGGTAGGGCCCGGACCCGCTACCCCCTCGACGATCCCACGGATCAGATCCTGGGGACTCCCGGTCTCGCCCGACGGCGATCGGGTCATGGTCTCCAGGAGCTTGACCTCCGCCGACGTCATGCCGAGGAGGACACGCTTACAGGCGTTGCCCAGCTCGACACCCGAGATCTTCCCGTCGCCGTCCTCGTCCCGGACCTCGGCCTTGACCGCCGAGACGGCGTGTTGTGCGAGGAACGCGACCTTTTGCAGGACGTCCTTGGTTTGCTTGGATGACACGAACGCACCGATCGCCCACACGGCCACGCCCAGAAGAATGAGGCCGCCCCAAAACAACACCTGAACCCACACAGTCTCCATACTAACCTCCGATCAGCGTTTGGATCCCCGTCCCCGCCCCGGCGCCTCCGGCGAGGAGAAAGGCGACCTTAAGCCACAAGGCGATCTCTGTTTTCGCCTTCTCCCTGGCCGCGTCCGCGGCCGCGGACGCGGCCTGGTTTCTCTCGATCTTGGCCACACGGCCGTTCTGTTTCTCGACGTGGGAAGCGAGCCGGTCTGTTGTGGTCTCCACCCTGACCAGCCTCTCCCTGACATCCCCCACGTCCTCGTGGATCCGATCCAACTTTTTCTCGATCCTGTTCTCGGTCTCGGCCGTCATTGTAACACACTCCTAGAAGGCCCTCCGGCCCTGGAACCAAGTTTCTTGTTGTCCCGCTGTGATTGTCCCGGCCCCGCCGCCCGACACGAACGCCCGGACGTCCACTACGTCGCCCTGGGCGAGCTGGAGCAACGCGGATCCCGACTGGCGAACCGTCTGGCCTACGACGTGGGTTACGACGTTGTCGATCAGTTTCGACGCAGCGGCGTTGACAAAAAACGCCACGGTCGAGGACGTCCCCGCAGCCGAGGAGATCAGGACCTCCACGGTCGTGTAGAACTCCCAGACCCCGGCATACGGAGCCGTGAACGCTGCGGTAGCAGATCCGGCCGGGATCCCTACGTTGATCTCCACCGTGTCGAAGTCCACGCGAACCCACCCGCCGGCCACGAGGGCCTTGGCTCCCGTGTTGTCCCAGACCCCGAACGCCACGGCCGACATTTTGCGTTGGTCTGTGGGTGGCGTCGTCGTTGTGTCCGCCCCGTTGGACACGACCTTGGCCACACGCTCGAGTCCCGCAAATTCGCCAGGGTCTCCCGCCGCGAGGGCCGTCTGTCGCTTGACGATCAGGCCCGTGTCTCGGTCCAGGTATGTGTATGTGTCCTTGTTCGCCTGGACTGCGATCGCCGTGTCGCCTCGGACACGCCCCACGCCCCCGGCGGAACGGCCCCAGGCCCCCTCGGCGATGTCGAAGTTCAAAGCCGCGTTGCCCGAGACCACGAATCCGCTGTTTAGATACTGGTGCCAGAAGGACCGGATCGCTTCGGAGATCCACCCGGCGTTGGCCGCGTCGTTGGTGTCCGTGTTTTGGTGCTGGTAGGCCCCCGCCCCCGCCTTGCCCACGACGGCGGGAAGGGCGGAGACTCTGATCCCTGGGGTTGCGCCCATCCAATCGGCCTCTAGGCCGATGATCTCCCACGGGGTCGTGGCGTCGATCCCGTCGTATCCGTAGGACAGGAGCTTGGGATGGACGAGCCGGATGATATCGCGGAGCTCCAACCAGCCCCACTCGAGGGGGAGGAGGAACGACGCCACGGGGGCCCCGTTGGCGAACCGGTCCAGGATCTCCCTACAAATGAACTCGGGGATCGTGACGTCCCAGGCGAAGCCCGTAGGGGTCTGGGTGGACGTCCACACGGTCGTTCCGCCGTCGTAGGGGGCGTGTGCAACGCCTCCGGTCGTCCCCAGGGCCGCACGGCTCAGGATCCTAAACGTGGCCTTGTAGACGAGGTGGTCCGAGCCTGGGCGAGGGTAGACGTCCAGGCCGTCGATGTAGTTGGACCACCCGTTGACCGTCTCCACGTCCAGGTCCGGCGTGACCAGATCGCACGCGATGATCTCCCGGTCGATCTTGACGTAGACAGGACGGGCAGCCGAGGCGCGCTGGTTCGCTGGGATCCCTGTGGCTCGGTCAAAGCCGGCCAGGCCACAGAAACCAGCGAGGCCCACGCCCTCGAGATCGAACGTGGCCCCGGCGCCGTCCCCGGCGTTGATCGTCGTCCGGAGGAGGGCGTGGGGTCCGATCCACTTGGACGCCATTTCCCACGAGTAGATCCTGTCGACACGGCCGGCTGGGTGGTTATAAGCGAACGCGGCCTGAGACACGGCGTCGTCCCGGATGTAGCTTTGGCGGAACTCCCGGGCCCGCATCATGGCCCGTTGTCTGTTGCCCTCGGCATTGATGTCTAGGGCGTCCTGCATAGCGTCCAACTCGCGCAGGGTCGCCATTTCCGTGGCGACGTCCCCGCCGACCTCGGAGATCCGGTGTGAGATCGCAGACTCCACAGGCGGACGCTGGCCCCTCTCCTCCCCCCTGTAGTCAAAGAGGGTCTCTACCCGGTTGATCGGGGAGATCTCCGAGACCGAGAGGCTAGAGAAATCGTTGGTTGTGAACGTCGCCACGGACGACCCAGACAGGTTTGGCCGTCGGAGCTCCAAAACGCCGTCCCGGTTCACCGTGACCGTGGCCCGCATGATCTTTTCCAACTCGGACTTGAGGGTCAAGGCGGAGGTCGGATCTGTGACGGCCTGGATCCCAAAACGGGACGCGGCCCTCGCCACGTTGAAATGGGAAATGTCGTTGGTGTAGGGCGCCGGGGAAAAGGACGTGTTGTCAATCAGGCCCGTGGTCGCGTCGTCCACGAGCGTATCCATGATCGTTTCCAGGATCTCCCCTGGAAAGTCGCCGATGAAGGCCCCGGTCAAGTTCCTGTCGACCATCAAACCGAAAGTGTCCCCCACGGCGATCGTGTGGTGCGTCGGGGAGGTCGCGGGTTGCGCGAGGATCACGCCCCGAAACACTTCCTCAAAATCTCCCTCCACGAGGTCCGGCGTCCCCACCTGGACAATCACCCGTTTGTTGCGGAGCGGGTAGGTAGAGATCAGGTCGCGGATCTCGTCGTGGTCCAGTAGCGTGATATCGATCGAGCCCATCCGGATCTCAGACTCGAGGACGTCCAGGTCCTGGGAGATCGGGACCATGTCGGCGATCAGGTTCGGGTAGCCGAACAGGGGGTGTCCACGCGGGTTGTGGCAGTACGTCACCTCGTCCCCGCCCGACGTGTAGCGGATCGTCGCCAGGACGGCCACCTCGGCCCCACTCCGGAACGCCTCAAGCCATCTGGTGTTGAACGTGTACGCCACCTAGACTCCCTCGGGGCCCACGAACGGCGCCACCTCTTCCATGGGGAGGGAGTAGAGGGCCAGCGCGGGGTTCTGGGTCTGGGCGTTCAACAGGCCCGGCGGGGGGAAGCTCATGATCCGGGCGTCCTGGGGCGTGGAATCGGGCCGAGGGACTAGGAGGCCATTGTGGCTCCCGTAGTTCAGATCGCTCCAGGCTCCGCGCAGGATGTCCGCGTTTGCTTCCGTGGCGAAACGCATGTTCATTGTCAGGTCCCCGCGGCCCACGTGCCGGGCGTATGTGGAGACGGCGCCGGCCTCGGAGCGGAATTGCTCACGAGATGACAGACCCTTGTGGTGAATGTCCCAGGGGTTGCGGGGCCAGTGGGGGAGCTGGCGACGTGTGCCGAACCAGAATTCGCCAATCTCAGGTTTGTGGTTTCCCGCGCCCACGGTGATCTCGATTCGGATGTTCGTCACGAGCTCGAACTTGTTGATCCCCCCGTCCAGCTCCGTGCAGACGAGACGGCCAGAGTCAAACGGAGCCGTCCAGGTACAAAGATCTTTGAGAGTGGATCCTACGTTGTTCTGGAAGTCCGGGAAGTCGTCGATTTGGACTTTGACTTGGGTAACATTCGGCTCAGTGTCGAAATTGTGCCCGATGATCGCGACGTGGTCCAGGTTTGCGACGAGGCCGGAAGGGATCTCCAAGCAGAAATAAATGGATGTAGCTGTCCAGTTTGTGGCTGGCCTAGTCCGGGCCAGGGCGTTACGATCAATCGCCCTCTCGGCCGGATAGTCCGAATCATTATCGTCGGGGAGCGTCATGTCCCCCACGTTGTTCCACTGCGGATCCTCAGTCGTCACCGTGTCAATGGCGTCCGGGCCCCGCGTTGCGGACAGGAACGGTTTGTTGTCGTTGTGGTAGGCCTGATCGGCCGCGGACAACGCCACTTTGTTCCACGCCATTATCCAGCCCCTTGCATTTGAGCCCGACGGAGGGCCGGGAGGAAACCGCGGCGAACGACGCGGGAGGCCTCGGCAACGGACGTAGGCACGTTGTTCGAGACGTTGAACACGTAGGTGGTTCCCCCGACGCCGGCAGACCCGGGACCGGTCAATGGGACGATAGCCTCCCCGCCTCTGACCATCACGAGGGTTTCACGAGACGAAGGACCCTTGACGATTGCGCCAGTGTGGGCCGTCGGGATCTGGCTGATAAGCCCTTCGAACAGGGCACCGAGGGCCGCGACTCCGGCGGGGATACCAACGAGGGCCCCCGGGCCCAAGGCGGCCAGGGAGGCGAACAGGGAGCCCGAGGCGCGGATCAACTCGGCCTCCAGGGTCTGGCGTACCATTCGGAACACGGCCAGGGCCATGGCCTTCATGGCCTTCTGTGCCGAGAACTCCCCCTCCTCGAATCCGGCGGATAGAGCGGCGCCGATCGCGGCGCCCGACGCCGTCGCCGTCTGGGCCATGGCCTCGTTCGCCTTCTGGATCCGTGTGGCTCGATCTTCCGCAGCCTTGGCTAGGAGTTCTTCGTCCTTGATCAGACGCTGGATCCAAACCTCCTCATTTTGAAACCCCTCGATCGCGGCGTCCGCCCCGGCCGCCATCGCGGCGCCGATCTTCTCAGCAAACGCCACGGCCTGATCTGCGGCCTCTTGTGTCGTCGTCCCGCTCGCCTTTGAGGCCGCGGCGGCCTCCTTGGCGGCCTGGCGAAAGCCTTTGATGATCTCCGTGATCTTGGCCAAGACGTTTTCGGCCGTATTGTCGTTCGCCACGAGCTGAGCGATCAGGACGTCCAACTCCGCCTGGGCGTCCCTGGCAGATTCCCGAAACTCGAACGACATACCCACAAGGGCGTTCTCGGCATCCCGGGCCTGGCCCGCGATCCCGTCCAGCCCGAGCTTGTCCGCCAAAGATCCAGCGGCCGAAACCGCAGCCATGGCACCGTCCAGGATCGTGGCAATGGCCTGGTTTACCGATTTCTCGACGAACACCCACCCGGCGGACAAGGCCGTTGTGGCCCCGACTACGCCTTGAACCCCACGGACCACAGGGCCGGCCAACGTCCCAGCCAACGCGGCCATGTTCTCCACGATCTCCAGGGCCAGCCACTCACGGTTCGCCTCCAGCCACTTCGTGGTTTCGGTGATCACAGGCCCGAGGGCCCGAGACAGTCCTTGGATCACAGGGATCAAGGCGTCCCCGATCCGAGACGCCAAAACCTTGACCGAATTCGCGGCCTTGGTTAGCTCCTTGACCTGGGCGTCGTTGGCGTCCCGATACTCTAGCGTCACATCTAGCAGGCGGGTCAAAGCCTCCCGCGCCACGTCGAACGCGGCCCGGCCGATCTCTTTGAAGTTCCGGACAAAGTCGGTGATTTTGCGGATCTGCTCGGCAGACTGGACGACGTTCCTGCCCAACTTGGAGAACTCAGCGCCGACCTGGCGGACGCCGTCGGCCGATAGTTCGATCCCCGTTTCAACTGACGCCTTGCGGGCCACTATCGCCTCCGTCATCTATCCGAATTTCGCGGGGAGGGCGTCGGGCCTTCGCGGCCTCCACTTCCTCCTCGACGACTTGTAGAGCCTCCACGAACCACGCCGGTTGATCGCCCATGGCGCCGGGCCACGGCAACACGCCCATGTTCTTCCACGCCTTCCACGCCTGGATTACGCTCCAGGCTTCCCGGGCGGCCCCGGTCTCGGCCAGAACGGCCTTTGCGCAACGATCCAAATCCAGATCGAACAGGAACAGAAGATTCGACGTTGCCGGCCCGTCGCAACCCCTCGTCGCCGTGAGACCCTCGGCTCTGCATTCTTTGCAATCCCACAGGGCCTCCTCTCCGGCCGTTGCTAGTCCTGCGGCGAGGGATATAGCTTTCGCACACCGTCCGAAAGCTGGGCGTGATCCTGGATCACCACAGTGATCTCATTCACCAACCCCGCCTCTCCGCGATCCACGAGGTCCCGGCCCGTCGTGACGGCCTCGCCCTTGACGTCCTCATACCCTCGGACCTCGAGGACGGCCGAGGCGATCACACGCCCCGCCAGCTCCCCGCCGATCTCGTCCGCGTCCGCGCCCTTGGCGATCCTCTCCATGGCCTTGGCGTCCGCAGCGGACAAGGACAGACGTCGGAACTCCGACGCCGAAATCGGGCGAAGGCGAACGGCCAAGGGCTCCTCGCCCTCGTCCATCAGATCATTGTCCAGGCGGAACCGCTCGTTCCCGAACTTGGGGACGTACCAAACGCCCCCGCCCTCGTCCAGGGGGTGTTTCAACTTGAGTTTTCGTGCCATGTTTGATCCCTTCCCTTGGGTTGTTTGTCTCGTCCCCGTCCAAGGCACCCGGTCCCGCCGGGGGGAAGGGTTGGCCCACGCGGGCCTCCCACGGGGACCGGGTGCCATGGACGGGGACGAGGCCTCTAGTACATGCGGAAATCCACCTCGTCGTCCCCGGCCGACTCGAGACAACGGCCGCGGAAATTGACCGTTCCCTGGCCACGCTCGGGAACGTCCACGCCTCCCGTAACCTCCAGCTCCATCTGGCCGGCATTGACTTCGGCGTAGCGTGCGGCCGTGTCGCCGATGTCCACGGCCACGGCCATGGACGTAAACCGCTTCTTGGTGCCCTGGTATTTGCGGAGGTCGTGACGGCTCCGACACTGGAGTTCCAACGAGATCGTCCGCTCCGCTCCGGCGAAAAGATCCGGGACATACTCGGTGAACGCCTGATCCGTCTCGGGCTCGTGGGTCCGTTCGACACGGAACACCATTTGGGTGATCGGCATATCCGCCACGGCGTCCAGGGCCAGCGATCCCGAGATCCCCACGAGGGGGTTCGTCGCTGGGACCGACTCGGACGGACACCACGGCATGATCTGGCCGCCCGCTCCACCGCACGCAATTGGGCCGCCCGAAATCGTAATTGAGTTGGCCGCGTCCACGGCCGAAATGACGGGATATCCTGCTCCCGTGTTGTCCAAATGCGTCGGCGTAGTGTGCACGTATTTCACGCGAGGCGAATACGTTGCGTGGCGATCGTAGGCCCTCGAATCCACGTTCCCAGATAGGACCACCGTGGAGACCGAACCGGCCTGGGCTGTGTCCGATCGTTTGGCCTGGGCGTGTGCCACAGCCCCGCCCGAGACTTCCCAAATCGCTTTGCGTCCGCCACCCACCGTGAGCGTGAACGAGTCGATCCAGGCGCCGAACAACTGATCCGAGCTCCAGATCTTGTCCAGGTAGTCCACGTCGATCGTTCCCTCGGCCATAGCCTGGAGGATCGAAAGGGTCGTGATCGCCGTCTGATCCGACTCGGGCTCGTATTTGTCATAGCTGGCGTATGTCGTGTATTTCCCGAACGCGGCCAACAGGACGTCATGGAACCCGTGAGCCGCCATGGAGCCCGCAGCGGCGGCCGGGTAGATATAGCCCGCCATGGACCACGGAACGCGCCACACGCCCTCCGTATCCAGGCTCCGGGCGCCCACGGAGCCCTTGGCGTCGTCCCGAACCGTACGATCCCGCTCGGGGCCACCGAGGGAAAAACGAAGGGGTCGAATCGCGTCCGCCGAGACGAGGCCCGGGTAAGTCCCCAAGGACGCCTCCGCCTCGACGAAAACCCGCCGACTTTCGCCACGCTCGTGTCCGATGGAAAGTCCCATGATCTACTCCTTGCCTTTCGGCCCCTGGCGTTTTTCGGACTTCGGCTCGGGGGCCGGCTCGGGTTCGTGGCCCACGACCTCGAACAGGGGGTTATCCTGCCCCATCTGGCCCGTGGGATCGGGCACAACGTCGCCGTGTGCCAAAGCGAGGTTCTTCCACATCTGGGCGCCGTCCGGGCCCACGTAGTAGGCCTTGTAGCCCGTGTAACCGTCGCTGCAATGGTCTGTCATGTCTAAGCCCTCGCCTTGGACGTGCGCTCATACTCGATCCGCAGCGTCCCGTTGATCATCCTGATCCACTTCCCGGAGTTGAAAACCTGGCCCTGGTTCGTCCGCATTTCGTCCACGAACGTCTGGATCGCCAGGCCTCCCCAGGTCTGATCGTCATTGAAGGCGACAAAGAGATCGTCCATGAAGGCGTCCACCTCGTCGTCCCCGTACGTCGTCCCGTCCGCTCCGAAATCCTCCCCCGAGATGTAGGCCACAAACTGGACCGTAGCCTCGACGTGGATCACGTCGGAGCCGAAATATTCGTACGCCTCCCGAACACCAGAGGACAAGCCCACGTAGGGCAAGGACTTGTTCGCCGTGGGCAGCTCGTCCGCAGCTTCGGAGACGTTGTCGTAGTTCCGGATATTGGGATCCACCGTGGCCACGTTGATCGAGTAACCGTTGGCCTGTGTGATCGTCTTAAGCTGGGTAACGATCGCGTCCCGGATCTGTTTGCGTTGGGTGGAGTAGACTACGGCCATTAGGCCCTCCCCAAAGCCCCGTCCAGGCCCTTCTGGACGTGTTCGGCGATCTCCGTCTCGAGGAAGTCCGGGAGCTCGTTCTCCACGATCTCGTTCGCCTCCGTCACGTAGTGTTTCGGAGAAATCTTGACCTCTTTGACGAGCAAGAACATGGGCGTGACCTTGGGAGGCCCGCCCCGCCGCTGTTTCACGTCCGCTAGGACTGCGTGTTTCCGCATACCCACGGGAGGGAACAAGACGAGTCCAGGGAAGTCCGACGCCTTGCGGCGCTTGGCCCTGTTGTCCAGGGGGATCGTAAGGGCCTTGGCCTTGACCGGACGGATCGTTCCGCCCACGTCGTGGATATTCGCGTATTCGAGATCGGAGACCACAGCCACGTCGCCGTTCTCCCGCTCCACGGTCTCGAACGAGCGGAGGAGATCGCCGCGGTCCTGGAGGTCCTTCTCCCGGATCTTGCGCATAATTGCAGGGCGAACGATCAGCTCCGCGGCCCGGCGTAAGACCTTGGGAAACACGTCCCCAAGAGCCCCGCCGATCGCGGAAAGCCGCTTGCCCAATTCCACTACGCTGATCCGTGCACCCATTACGAATACGTGTCCTGTCCGATGGAGAACACCCGCTCCGTGTTATCCGTGTCCGCCACTTTGGCGTCCTTCGAAGCCACAGAGATACCGCCCAAGGACGCAGCCGAGGCGTCCTGGGCGGCCTCCACAGCCAAGTCCTTCATCAACTCCCGGAGCTGGGCCTGGATCTCGCCCCGCCTCGGATCTTCGGGTCCTCCGTCCACGAGACGAGCCGCCCGGGCCATGAGTGCCTTACAGCAATAGACGGCGGCCTGGACCTTGTCGCCACGATCGGTGACCTCGGCCGCGATCTCCTCGTCCGACAAAGAAATCTTGTTGGAGGAGTCCTCGAGGACGTCTCCAAGCCTGTGCCTGATCCAGTCCCGATCGTTGGCCGATGGATCCCCGCCGTAAGTCCAGGTCAAACGAGCCTCCTAGCTGTCACTGGTGTAGGTGAATTGCGCGGCGATGATCGAGACTGCATCATCAGCCGACGCGTTACCCTGCCGACACCGTAGATGCACGGCCGACCCTGGCGAATATACCCCGGCCGGTGTCACGAGTTTACTTTGCTGTGCCGTCTGGTTGGTCAGGTTCTGGGAATCGACCGCGCCGATCGCCGCGCTGTCGATGGAGACGCGACAGTCGATCGATTCGATGTTGGCGCCCGTGGCGCCGTCCTGCACAACCGCGAAACTGAAAGAGCCTGACCCACCGGCCGCGAGGTTGGAGGGGACGAAAAACCCCGTGCAGATCTCATCGGTGTCGATGCTTCCGCCCGTGTCGTCGTAGGTGATCACGGGCCCGCCTTCGACGCCAACCAGCGCAAAATCGGGAGCCGCATCGGCCGCAGACGCCCAGTCAATGTCTGTCGTCTGTGTGCAATTCGCGAAGCTCAGCAGTGGCAGGTTGATCGAGCGGTTCAGGTTCCCGATCTCCGTAGCTGAGATCGACCCGGTGGGAACCGCGAAACCAGCGTCATTCGCGGCAGCTGTGATCGTCACGTTGCCCGCGCCCGCGTTGGCCCGGACCTCGACGTTGCCGGTGGGATTCAAGAACAACGGCGCGCCGAAACTCACGTCCGACACGATCGCGTCATTGCAAGACAGGGCGCCGGCCGCCGTGACACCGCAACCCGTGACGCCGTAGCCTCCGCCGAAGTTCACGGCATCGTCGGCCGCGTGGTCGAACGTGTTACTCGCGGCGTCGATATCGGACGTCCAGTCCGAGGCGCCGTGCACAATCAGAATCGCGGCGCCCGCCGTGATCGCGGCGTCCTCATTCTCGATGATGACACCAGCGTCGGCCGACTGTGCGCCGGCAGCGGCCGTTTTGATCGCGACCTTCAAGACACCCTGTCCCACGGCCGTGGCGGCGAGGTCGTTCGGGGTGAACTCTACCAACATTCCGATCTCGTTCGCGCCGTCCGTCGCCGTCTTGGCATAGGTCAAGGTTTCGCCCACGCCCGCTGTGATCGACGTCGAAGCGTCCAGTTCCATGGTGTCGGAGAGCTGCGCGAAATCGAGTGAGTCTAGCACTACCTCACCAGCACCAACCGAGGTCAGAGGCAGCACGAGGTCAGCGTCGGTCGTACCGTCTGCACGAATGGTCACTGCGGCGGTCGTCGCGGAACCCAGGTAGGTGTTCCCCGTGCCTCCGCCGTACATCTCGAGGTCGGCGTTGGCGTCGTCGTCAAGCGACGAAACCACGACAGCGCCGGTCGCAGGTCGCGAGAGGACGTAAGCCCCTGTGCTTTGGAGGTTCAGAGCGCCCGGGGAGACGATGTGCTGAGTGAAACCGCCGCCCGCGTCGCCGAAGGCAATACCGGCCGGCACCACCTCGGCGACGTCTGGATCGCTCTGGGTGATTCGGAGAATGACGTCGAGGGGTTCAGTGCTGTCGACGTTCGAAACCTCCACACCATACTGGGTCGTCACAGCGGCGCCCGTGTCGGATCCAGTCACGGCGATATTGACGCCCGTCTCCATCGTGTCGTTGGTCAACGTCCGCGTGATCTCGAACAGTTCGCCCGCGGCGCCCGTGGCGGCGAAGGCGTCGACCGTGGTTGCGCCGTCCACATCGAGGGCGCCGTCGAAGGTCCCGCCCGCGCTCGCCTGGATTGCACCAGCCGCCGAAACAGTCACACCCGAGCCGCCCGCATAACCGCCACCAATGGAGAGCGAGTCGTCGGCCTCCAGAATGAACGCGTTGCCGGTGGCGCCGATATGTGCGGTGAATGCTCCGATAGTGTCCAGGAACAACACGCCCGTGCCCACGGCGTCGCCAGCGTCCAGGTTTTCGACGGCTAGCAGTGCGTCGGCCGCCTCGCTGCTCGCCTCGTTGGAGAGGGTCACGCCGTACTGCACGGCCGTCGCGCTCAGCGTATCCAGCGCCGTGTAGTTGATATCCAACGCCGGTTCATCCACGCCGTCGTCGGCAGTTTTGAGCACTGCAATGTAGTTCCCGGCCGCGGCCGTGATGGACGTCGGCGCGTCCATTGTCATGGCGTCCGAGATCTGGGCGAAATCGATCGCGTCCAAAACCATTTCGGCCGCGCCCACCGAGGTCAGTGGGAGCACCAGATCGCCGTCTGTGGTGCCGTCTGCGGAGATGGTAACGGCCGTCGATGTGCCCGATCCAACAGTCGTCGCACCCGTACCGCCCGGGGCCAGGATGATCGCACAGTTGGCGTCGTCGTCCGTGCACGTCAGGGTGTAGGAACCAGCGGCCGCACGCCCGAAGTTGACCGTACCGGAAGCGGCGTTGCTCACGACGTCGGCCGACTGCAACACGAGGTTGCCGTCGAATTCTGTCACACCCGCAAACTGGGCATAACCCGCCACGTCGAAGTCCGCCGAACCGGTGGAGCCTCCCGTCCCTGCCACGGCCAAATCAGCGTCCGCCGATCCGAGGGTCAGGGTTCCCGCCCCGGCGACGTCGATCGTCGCGTCCGCGGCCCCGGCGTTGTCCTCGAGCATGATCGTCAGGGCTCCGGCGTCGTTCCGGCGGAACGTCCATTCGGCGTCCGTGTCGTTCTCGATCTCCTCGGCGTTGGCGCCCACGATCTTGGTCAGGGTGATCGAGCCGACGACGGTCAGGGCGCCCTTGACGTAGAAATCGCCCTGGTTGATCACGTTGCCGGGCGGGACGTTGTTCGTCCAGGATTTGGCGAGGACGGCCGAGGGCAGGCACAGAAGGCCCGCGGCCAGGAACAGGGAAATCAGCTTGTAGCGCATTGCGGGATCCTCCTACCGGCGGACGCGGTAGGCACCCGCCACGGGTTTTGTCGTGCTACATCTTGATGGACGCGGCCTCGGGGCCATGAACCTCGTTCTCGTCTTTCTGTGGGACCACCCGGCCCCGCTGCGCTTTGGGCACGCCCGGAGCCGGTTGATCGTCACCGGGGATCGGCTCGAAAGGCCCGTCCGCCGGATGCCAGAGCACAGGGGGATCCTGAGCCAGGAGCTTGTCCACGTAGACCTGGGAGACCCACTCGGGGAGATCCGCGCCACGCTTGAACGTGATCGACCGCTGGGCCTTGCCTGCCCCGTCCGGGTTGCCCTTGCGGGAGATCATGCACTCGGCCCGGACCACGTAGGCCATTTCGACATCGGCGCCTTTGGCGGTCTTGACCGTCGGGAACTTGTGCCCCTTCGGGTGCGGACGGCCAGGCGACACCTTGACGCCACCGAGACCCCCAGATGTCGCCAGGAGGTCCCGGATCCCTTTGATTGCCTCGGCCAGGCCCGCCGGACTCGAGGCCGAGGACGCGGCCACGACTTCGCGTAGGGCCTCGATCTCCGCCCTGAGATCCCCGCCGTCTCCGCCCAAGGCCTTGAGGCCCGCGATCTCGCGCTCCTTGGCCTCGGCGAATTCGGCCGTCTGGGCCCGGAGTTCCTGGAGCTCCCGCTCCAAGTCAGCTTTGGTTTTGTCACCCATTGGGTTTCCCTTCCCTAGGTCCCGGCCTTATCAGGTCAGGCAGTTCTGGATCAAGTACGCGCCGACGCTCTTCTTGTTGGTCAGGTTGTCAACGGCGATGGTCACGAGGTCCCAGAATTCGTAGGCTTCCACGAACTCGGCGGGACCGGCGGCGTTACCCAGCTCCTTGGCGTTCTGCCAGCGACGGACTCCCGGGGGGAACGTCCGCATGGCCGCGAATGCCGTGATATCCCCGACGCCCGGCGCCGAATTGCCCAGGCCCATCTGGACGGCCGCCACGCAAATCTTGTCCGTGGTCGAGGACCAGAGCCGCGTGTTGCTCGAGGGATTCGACAGAGCGTCCGGCGTCTCGGTGGCGGCGTTGAGGCTCGCGTCCGAGATCACCCACTCGGCGCCGTCGCCGCGGAGGAGGAACTCGGCCAGGAGGGCACCGTCCGCGACCTGGCCGGGGGCTCCCGTGTAGATCACCCGCTCTTTGATGTCCGGGTGATCTTTGATTGCGTTGTGGACGTCGCGGCCCATGGCGGCCTTGACGACCACACCCGGGGGCAGGCTCCCGCCCATGCTCTGGACAATCCGGTCGATCGCCGTGTCGAAGGCGCCGATCGGGTCGCCGTTCACGTAGTCGTCGAGCTCGTCCGCGAGCGTGGCGAAGTGGCCCGTCGCGAAATTCGCCTGGGTCGTAACCAGCGTGAAGATCTGGTATTCCTTCTCCAGGCTCACGAGGTCGGCAAGGCCGAGGGCCGCACGGTCCAGGAGCCGGAGGGCGATGTCCTGCTCGCGGAGGAGACGGGCGCCGAACACCGTGTGAAGGGCGTACTCGTCGATCGAGAAGGTGTCCTTCTCCAGCGCGAAGTCCACGAAGGCCGATTTCTTGCTATCGCTGCGCTTGATCCCGAGCTCCCGGCGGGAGTTCTGCTCCATCCGGTAGAACTCGTCGGACTCGTTCTCGGTCGTGATCTCGGTGACCATGGCCGAGAGGTCCCTTTTGGAACCGTACTGGGCCACGAATCGCGAAGTGGGGCGATCGGTGTGGACGTCTGCTCGTTTGATCGGCATTGCCTGATCCTCCTAGATGACTTTCCTTCTCGAGCGGACGCCCCGGAACGCCGCGGTTTATCTGTGCTAGACCGTCGGCCTAGGTGTCCACATGCTTGTAGGGCGAGAACACGTCCACGAGGATCGCGTATCCGGCACCCGGATCGGCCTCGGCGGTCAGGCCGAAAACCACGTCTCCGCTCGTCGGCGTCGACTTGCCCACGCGGCCGGCCGTGGTGCTACACATGACGAACTCGCCCGCGTTCGTGAACGTGCCGTCGCTGATCAGCTTCATGGTCTGGCCGGGGATCAGGGGTTGGACTCCGCCCTCCACAGCTTCACCGGCCGACGTCTTCGCGTTGGCACGGCCGATCGGGAAGTCGGTCACGGCCGAACACTCCGCGACGTCGTTCGGGTTGGTGCCGCGCTTGACCACGCCGTAGCTCGGATCGATCGCCGACTCGGCGTTCTGGTTGCCGATCGCCAGTTCGGTGAAAATGAATTCGCTTCTACCTGCCATGTTCTCGTCCCTCCGAAAGGCGCCGGGTCTACAGGTAGGCCGCGGCCAGCTTGGGGTTCGCGGCCAGCACCTGTTTGCGGGCCTTGCTGAAATCGATCTTCTCGCCGGCTTTCTCGGCCTTGGCGATCTCCTGGGTGATCAGAGCGTCCACCCGGTCCCCGGCGGGGATCGTGTCGTCGTTCGGATCGATCTTCTCCATGTCCGTGTCCGTCGCCGGACGGCTCGTACCGCGCTCCCGGAAGAGCTCCGCCGTCTCCACGGCGTTGGCGAAGGCCGCCATCAGGCCCCGGAGCTTGTCCATGGGGGACAACTCGTCCTCGCCCAGGTCTTTCTGGAATTCCTTGGGAGCGGCCTGGTAGGCCTTCTCGAGGTCGCGCAGGACGCCGGCCACGGACTCCGCCGACTCGGGCAGATACGGGAGATCCTTCACCTTGGCGATCTCCACCTGGAGGGCCTCGGCGTCCGCGGCCTTGGCCGCACGCTTCTCGAGCTCCACGAGGCGATCCGCCTGTTTGGCCATTTCGGCCTTGACGTCCTCGGGGATGTCCGCACGCTTGGCCATGTCCTCGGGCATGGGCTCGGCCGCGGGAGCCGCGGGAGCCATTGCGGCCACGAGGGCCGCGTGTTGCTCAGGTGTGATCGCCTCGTCCTTGAGGAGCTCGGACAGGAGGGCCTGGACGTCCACGCCGGCCGGAGCCTCGGGGGCCTCCGGAGCCAATTCGTCCAATTTCTGGGTCTCGATCTTCTTTGCCACGGGTTCCTCCGGGTCTCGGCGTTTTGCGATTTCGATCACGGCGTTGGAGTTGTCTCCACGGTCGACAAAGCCGATCGTGTCCCACTCGATATCCGACGCCAAGTGTTTTGGAGCCTCGCCCTCGCGGAACCCGTCAAGGTCCCCGCCATAGGGTCGGAGGCGTTCACGACCTTTTACGGACATGGCGTTGAGGCCCATTACGCGGCCCTCCGCCCGTCCAGGATCTCGGCCCACGTCTCGTGGTCCGTGTCCCATTGCCAACGGCACCAAACGCCCTCGGTCCTGTTCGCCTCGGGGTCGATCCCCACAGCCTTCTTGAACTCGGCGTCCACGACGACGATCTCCAAGAGCTTGGCTGGGGCGTCCTTGACGTGCATAACGTCGCCCCTCTGAGACTCAAGCATGAACCGACGGGCCGCCTTGGCCACTTCCTCGATCGGGGCATGTTCGCCGAAACGCTTATCGATGGTACGGAACCCCTCGGCGTCTCGGGACACGTAAGCCCACCCGGCAACCTCACCCAGATCTGTGCTGATCTTGGCGATCTCCGTGGTGACCGTGAAATCCTCGAGCAAGGGGCGTCCTCCGTCTCGGTTCGAAACTCAAGCGTCTCAAATGTGGACTATCCGGACTGACGTGTCAAGGTTTTTGTCTCAGGTCGAGACGAAGGTTTCTAAACGAGACTGCGTTTCAGGCCAGCTCGGGCAGGCTGGGCCGCGGACCTGGCGCCCACGTCGGGGAGGGGGAGGCCGAGGGTCTGGCGGAGGTGGTTTGTAATCTCTTGGTCGAAACCCACCGGCATACCGGCGGACACCAACGTGGCTACGGACTGGACGAGGGACTCCGGGGACAACGGCGAGATCTCGCCGTGTTTGTAGGACGCCCAGGCCCACTCGGGGAACGAGGTCAGACGGTACAGGCTCCGAACCGGGCCCCGGTTGATCTGTTCGAACAGGGCCGCCAGCTTGGCCCCCACGGCCATCTGGGATACGTCCTGGGCCGCGCTGATCGCGGCCATGGCACCCTGATTCTCCACGGCCATGAACAACCACTGGAGGAGGAGGCCGATCCCCATTCGGGTTTGGTGCCGCACGATTGGCCGGTCGAACGCCGCGATGTTTTGCGTGGAGGACAGGGTCTCGAGGTCGTAACCCGAAGCCTGGCCCGTGGCCGGGTCGGTTGCGTGGGGGAACCCGCCCCCACGAAACTCGTCCGTCCCCGCGAGCTGGGCCATTTCGATCATGGTCGCCCGGGTCAGGGCGCCGGCGGTCCCTGCCTTGGCCGAGAACACGGACACAGGCATTTTGGCAACCATGGTTCCGCCCGCGTCCCGTTGGATTGCAATCCCCTCGAAATCCTCGATTCTATTGCCGAAACGATAGGACCGTTCGATTGCGCGGAGGGCGCCCGAGGGCTCCGGGTTGTTCCGGTCGTAGCGGAACCGGACGTGGAACAGCTTGTTCATTGATATGAACACCTCGGGGCCGTCCTGGCGTTCCTGGTACACGCCCACGACGTCCCCGGAGCCGTCCTCGCTCCACTCCCAATCCTCGATCGTGTCCTGGCTCCGGAGGACGATTTTGTGCCAACCCACCCGGCCGTCGTTGTGCCGAGACGTCGGGAGGCCTGGCCCTGGGTTCGGACCCAGGCGACGCTTGAGCACGATCTCCAGCTCCGCGTGGCCATGCCAAATCGCCGTGAAACAGTCGTGGAGCATGGCCCGCCAGGTGTGGGCCATATCGTCCCGCACGGAGTCCAGGTAATCCGCGGCCTCGAGCGTGACCGACGGGGAGACTTTCATCCCCTCGGGGTTCGGCTCGGTCTCGGTCTCGGGCCGAGACATGAGGGTTTCGATGTACTCTCGCATACCCCCAACGATCGGCGACGTGTCGAGGATCTCTCGCTGGTATTTGTACCGCTTCTTGCCCTTGAGCCTCGGGTTCCACTCGTCGTCCACAGACCCACGGCCACGGCCCCCCGCCGTGTTCCTGAGGCCGGTTGCCCCCAATTCGTCAAACATAGTTCGTTGTTCTCTTGGCACGGCGTTTGCCTCCTACGTACCCGTCTGGGTCGTTCCCGCCGTCACGTATAGACGCCGGGCAATGTCCACGAACCGTCCCGCGATCTTGGCCGCGTCCGGGTTCGTCTCCTGGCTGGCGACCCTGCGGGCCCGCTTCAAAAGATCGTCCACGGCGTCCAACATCCGGCCCTCGGTCTGCTCGTAACGCTCGTGAAGTTTTTCGGTTCGCTCACGTCGATCTCGTTCGCCCACTTCGACCCCTTCCCTATTTGACCGGCGATGTCGTGCAACGACAATACCGGGTCTGTTCGCCCGGGGCCCTGGGGTCTCCCGGGTATCGCATCAAATCCACGCCCCCCTGGGGGTTCGGCACCTTGAACGGGACGCCCACGGCCGTGGTCTCCCCGTCCATTTCCCTGTGCCACCAACGCGGAGGGTTGCCGATCGCCGAAATGGACAGGATCGAAACCCACTCGATCTTGACGATCCCCGCCTCCCGATAGGCCGCGTCTATCCCCGCGTTCTCCACGCCGGTTGTGTAGCGGCGGGAGATGTCCTCGGCCCTCGTCGGGGAGAGGATCGCGACCCGCCCCGCGGCCTCCCGGATCCTGGACGCGATCTCCGTCTGGGTCGGCCGGGGGAACTCGCTCTGTGCCTGCTCGATGATCTCCCGAACAATGTTTGAGATCTCGAGCTGGGTTCCCGTCTCGAACTCGGCCAGGATCACGTCGATCTGGCCGGCCAAGTCGATCTCGGCCTCTTGGCGGATCCGACGGACGCCCCCGAGCTCGTCTGGGTCTACGCCCAGGCGCCGGGCCATCTGGATCGTGGAGTCGGCCAACCTGGCCCCGCCGAAGTTCTCGAGGACGTTGCGGAGGTCCTCGAGGTCCGCCGGGATGATCTTGGCGACCTCGACGATCCCCAGGTCACGGATCGCCTGGGACGCCTCCCGCTCCGCGATACGGCGGAGGATCCGCTCAATCTGCACGGATAGGGGCCTGGCCTCATTCTCAACTTTGAGCCTGTGTTGACGTCGCCTGGCGTCCCGGACCTCGGACCCCGTCGGCCCCGGCTCCCCGGGCAACGCCTTGGCGAAGGCCTGGAGGTCGAAACACATTAGTGGAGCGTCCCCGACTGGTACACACGGATCCGGCCCACCTTGCGCCACTGAACCATGGGCTCGCCCTCGACGAACCCCGGCCCAAAACACATTTCCTGGTCACGGTCGGCCATGGCCTCGTGGTAGGTGTACGTCACGACCTCCCGCCGTTCGTCGCCATGGCAACGGAACACGAACCGGTAGCCCTTCGACGTGCGGAACACAGCCATTCCATCGATCGGGGTTTTACATTCCCGGCATTTGGGCCACTCCTCGGGGTTGTTCACGTCCACGCCGTTCTGAATCGCGTGGGTCTTGCTCTTGACGTCTGTGGTTAGTGCGCTCATAGCCCGAAATCCGCTCCCCTCGTCACGAGTAAATCCTTCAACCCGAACCCAGCGGACGCACCGAACCCGAGCCCGGTCTCCCCGTTGGTCGCAAAGGCCAGTATAGCAGCGTCCAAATCATCTGGGGAGGGTATGCCCCTCTTCGCCATTTCGTCCTTGGACTCGAGCTTGACCCGGCCGCGAGAATCGGGGGCCCAACGTCGGCTCGTCGCCTGGGCCTCCAGCTCCTCGTCCGCCGGATCTACGTCGATCGCTGCAACGTCCGGCCTGAACCTCTCCCGGAACGACCACGCCCACTCCGCCGAGGCCGAGGGAAAACGCTCTTTGTCCCGTGGAGACGCCCCGGCCATCATGCGCGCACACGGGGCCCCGGCCTCCTCGAGCATGTTGTAGACGCCAGCTCCGACGCCCACGGCATCCACGGCGGCCGTGGGGACGATCTCACCAGCGGTCTTGTCCGAGGCGTCCGAGTAGGTCACGCCGTCCCTGGCGGCCCACACAGAACCGTCCCGTTGCTCCTGGAGGACCCGCCCGACGATCTCCGGGGTTAGTGCCCCGTTTTTCCGCCACAGACGGCGGAGGAAACCACCGTGACGCCTGTAGCAGGACGAGAAGGCCGTGCCCCTGTCCGCCACATCCAAGCCCAGGACGAGGGGGTCTGTGGGCAACGCATCGATCGTCCGCTCCTTGGCCTGTTCGTACCACGACAGGGGCACCAAAACGTCGTCCGACGAGTCCGGGAACCGGCCCAGGATCTTGGCCACGGTCAAGGGCGAATCCCAACCCCATTTGGCCGAATACTTCGCCACCCACCAAGGCGTCACGAGCTTGTCGTTGGGGAGCTTTCCATGGGTCGCGATCCAGTCGGCCTCGATGTCTCTCCACGAGCCGTCCTGGATCTGCTCACGGCCTATCCCAAGCTGGAGGAAGTTGGACGTGTCAAAAGCGGATATCCGTATCTTCTTGCACTCTGGGTCCTTGAACGACCTACCGAACGGCGACGCGGCGTCCAGGGGGTTCCCAATCCGGACAAGTTTGGCGTTGGAGCTCGTGAGACAACCAGCCAAGCCGTTCTCCACGGCCTGGGATATGCCCGAGGCCTCGTCTAGGATCACGAGTATGTTTCGCTCGTGGCGACCCTGCCAGCGGTCCTCGTCGTAGTCCGAGGCCTTGAACCCGATCATCTTGTGGTCGACGCTCCAGGACAATTCGGGAGCTTTGGGCAGGAACTCGCCACCGAGATCCACGAGGGCGTCCCGGTGGGCGATCCGGATTTCCTTCCACAGGATGTCCTCGACCTGGCGAGCCGAGGGGGCCGTCGTAATGACCCAGGCGGGGGGATAACACACGGCGAACCACAAGGCCAAGCGGCCGGCCGTCCAGTCCTTCCCGGGGCCGTGGCAGGATGCTACGGACGTCTCCCGGTGGTCCCGGACAGCCTCGATGATCTGGATCTGGTGTGGCTCGGGCTTATCCCCGAGGACCTCCCGAAAAAATCGGACTGGGTCTCGGCGCCAGGTGTCCCGGGCGGCCCGGATCTCGGTGTTGGTGGGCGTCACTCCCCGTCCGAATCCGAGACGCCCCGGATCGCGTCGACCAAGGACAGCTTGCCAGAGATCTCGTGTTTCTCCGTGAACGCCCCGAGGTAGCGGCCCAGGAGTTCCATGGCCTTGATCGGATCGTGCATGGATGCGGACGTGTTTCGAGATATCCGGACAGTGTCGTCCGAATTGGATTCAACCTCCACGACGGTTTGCTTGATCGTCTTGACCGCGGCCAGGGCCTCGGGGCCCATGTCCGCCTTGGCGATCAACGTCGCCGTCTCCTCGTCCCAATCGAGGATATCACCCAGCCCGGCTCGGGCTATCCCCGCGAGACGAGCCACAATTTCGTCCACGGTGATCGCGGCCCGATCCTCGGCTTTGGCCTGTTTGGCCTCGATTGCAGCTTTGATCTCAGGTTTCTTGAGGAGCTCGTGGCTTTGAACACCAGCCGTTTTCTTGGAGTAGCCCGCACGGATCGCGGCCTGTGTGGCGTTGAAATCCTTGACGTATTCCCGGACGAATGCTTTCTGTTTTGCGTTCATAGGCTACCCGGCCAAACGGTACGGGAGAGACCAGGCCCGCGTTTCCGATTCCGAGATTGTCCGAGCCGTCTCTCCCGCTTCGTGTTCCCACGCTACCACAACGGTCCAACCAAGTCCACGGACATGAGCCTGATCGGCCTCGAGCTGGCGACGATTGCGCCGGACTTTGACGTCCCAGAAACCCGAATTGGACAAGGGCGTCCGGTAATGGTCCGGGCACCCGCACCAAAAGCACGCGAGGACGAACAGGGCGACCCCACGATCCGGGAACAAATACGGCCGGCCGGGGAGGTCAGATCTTTTGAGAGACACAACGGCCTCCTTTCCTGTTCAGCAGTATAATGGATCCACGGATCCATTGCAAATTCGGCGTTTGGATCCACCTTTTCCGAAATGATAACGCGAAGATCCGAGAAAGTGGATCCAGTCACATCCTTTACTGTGGATATAATGGGTTGGGGGAGAGATTGAATTACCTACAGTGTGTGCAAACTGTTCTCTCCCCCGACCCTATAGTAGTAGATAAAAGGGGGTTTGGATCCACCTGTTTTGGGGAGTTTCAGCTACTTAGGTCCGAAAGTGGATCCAAACTGTTTCGTGCGGATTGAAAAACTTGTCGCAAAAACGCGATCGTGGTACAAATTCGGACACTCTCAAAGGAGATATTTTGGATTTCGATCTGTCGCTTTGCCTTTTCCGGGACGCTTTCGACACGTCCGGATCCGTGAAAACCTTGAAGTGGAGCGAGTGGATCCAAATCCTCTCAGCCCACGACGTCCGCGGATCCGAGTCCGACGGGCAATCTAAGGAGTCGCTGGACAGGGCCAAAAACGGCCCCGCGATGTTGGCCGGGACGCTCCACCCGGGGGCCTCCCGATCCCTGTCTGGTGTGGCGTTTTTGACGGCCGCGATCCTGGACCTGGAGGATCACGAAACGCTGGGCGATCTGACGGACGATGCGGTCTTGAAAATCCTCCGGGGCCCCCTCGCTTCACTCGAGTGGTTCGCTTGGACGACACACGCCCACAAAGCGCCGGCCAAGGGGGGCGGGAATAGGATCCGTGTCCTCCTGCCCCTGGCGTCCCCGGTCCCGGCCTCGAGTTGGCCGGCGGCCTGGGCGGCCGTCAATGCTCTGATAGGGGGTTGGAACGATCCCCAGACCAAGGACGCCTCCCGTTTGCATTACTTCCCCTCGACCTATCCGGGGGCCGAGTCGTGGACCCTGCACAACCCCGGGAGCCTCCTCGACCTGTCCAACGCCGTGGCCTACGAGCCGACCCCAGAGGGGGTTTCGGACGTGGTCGTGGCTTCGACGGCGGCCAGGCTCCGGGCTCGTCTGGCTCGGATCCCAGCGACGGAGCCGATCAAAGAAGTGGCCCGGCGGGTCCTCCAGGGGGAGCCTATCGCGGAGGCGGGGGATCGTCACCGGGCCATGCGAGACGTCACTTGGTGGATCGCGGACGCCTACCCGGACCTCCCCGTGGGCGTCCTCGAGGCGGTCTTGGCTCCCTCGCTGGCCGCCGCTGGCGAGGACGGGCCGCAGCCCTCGGCCGCACGGAAAGCATACGAGGGGGGCGTGGCGAAGTTGCGGCAGGCTCGTCGCGAGAGGGCCAGGCGTTCCCAGCTCCACGAGGGCGAGTCCCCTTGGACCTCCGAGGACCTCCACGAGATCGCAAAGATCCAGGGATGGTCGGCCCAGGACCTCCCCCGCCGCTGGCTCGTCCAGAAAGATTCGACGATCTACGTCCTGGGGCCTGAAGGATATCTAGGTCCATTTAGCAAGGACGAGGCGTCCACGGCGATCGTTACCCTCCTCGCGAGGGCCCCGGTGGATCTGTACCGACCCACCGAAAAGGGGGGTTGGCAAGCCAAAGCAGTCCCCGAGATCCTCCGGGGCCATGGGAGCGTGGCCGCGGAAGTGGTCGCTGATCTCACTGTGCAACGGTCCTCTTTCGATCCTGCTACTGCGACCATGCGGGAGGCTGTAAGGCCTTTGCGAGACCTCACGCCCACGAGGTCCCCGGTGGTCGAGGGTTGGTTGTCCTCCCTCGTGGACGCCGACGAGGACGCCCTGTCGAGGCTCCTGGATTGGCTCGCCTGTGCTCCCGACTGTTCCCGACTCCTGTGTGCTCTGTACCTGTCGGGGGCAAGGGGGGCCGGTAAGACGCTCCTTGCTATGGGTCTGGCTCGTCTGTGGACCGAGGGCCCACCTGTGGAGCTGGAGCGGATCTTGGGGGATTTCAACGAGGACCTCGCGGCCCTGTGCCCTGTGGTCCTGGGGGACGAGGGCCTCCCGCGGACGTGGCGGGGCAAGGCGACAACGGCCGCGCTCCGTACGATGGTGTCCGTACACTCCCGCACGCTTTCCCGAAAGTACCGGGCCCCGGCCCAGCTCCGTGGAGCTCTTCGGTTGATCCTGGCCGCGAACAACGATCTCCTGTTGGACTCTACAGAGATCGTGACGAGGGAGGACCTCGAGGCCGTGGCACAACGGTTTTTGCACGTCGCCGTGTCGCCGGCCGCATCGGACTACCTGGCCGGCCTGGGTCCGGACGTCCGGGCCCAGCTGGTACAGGGCGACGAGATCGCACGACACGTCCTGTGGTTGTGGACGGAGCGGCCCGTGGAGCCGGGGGGACGGTTCTGGGTGGAGGGGGACGTCTCGGCCATGCACCGGCTCTTGCTCGGGGGTTCGCGTTGGACCTCGTTGGTGTGCGAGTTCCTGGTTCGTTACCTCCAAGACCCTCAGAAGCTCGAGAACCATTTACCCGGCCACGTCCGGCGGGAGGTCGGGGGGTTGTGGGTGGCCTCGGACGCCATTGTCCAGGGCTGGGATCATTACCTGGCCCACGAACGCGAGCGGCCCGACACGAGGGCCGTGGGGACGGCGTTGGGTACGCTGGCCCCGTCCGGGGTCCAGGGCCGTAGGTCGTTCCGGGTGGGGGGGCGTCGTGTGTGGTGCAAGCCCGTGGACGTTGCCCACCTGGAGGCGTGGATCAAGGACCGGGGCGTGGGGGACGTGGACGCATTGCGGGAGGCGGTCAAGCCATGATCTGGGAGATCGTCGAAGGGGATTGTCTG